>JAEEGG010011063.1_pt1 | contig 19785 bp, 12 predicted proteins | sample 9134161 | NCBI WGS metagenome assembly JAEEGG01 (sample SAMN16246543, study PRJNA631951) | gut metagenome | biome: gut microbiome; feature: rumen; material: CR-attached | host: Bos | place: Iran: Karaj | collected 2018-10 | reverse complement strand
AAGGTCGGTTTCGAGACCGCCGTGCGCATCATTCCCTATCTGATTGCCATCTTGGTGGGTATCGGTGTGTTCCGCGCCAGTGGTGCCATGGACATGCTGATTGACGGACTGAAATGGATAGTAGGACTCTTCGGAGCCGATGCCGGATGGGTTGACGCCATGCCTACGGCCCTGATGAAACCGCTCTCGGGCAGTGGTGCGCGCGGAATGATGGTCGATGCGATGACCACCTATGGTCCCGACTCGTTTGTCGGCCGTCTCAGCTGTATCTTCCAAGGCTCTACCGACACGACCTTCTACGTGTTGGCGGTCTATTTCGGCAGTATCGGTGTGCGCTATACGCGCCATGCTGTAGTATGTGGACTGCTGGCCGACCTGGCAGGCATTATTGCCGCCATCGGTATCGGCTATTTCTTCTTCGGATAATTCAGAGTAATCAGAATAATCAGAGTATTCAGAGTAATCGGAATAATTCAGAGTAATCAGAGAAATTAGAGTAATCATCATGCCAAACCTCAAATCACTAGCAAAAGACACGGCTATCTACGGGCTCTCCAGCATCGTAGCCCGGTTTATCAACTATCTGCTGGTGCCTATTCAGACAGCAAGATTTGCTGCCTCGGGTGGTGAATATGGTGTCATCACCAACGTCTATGCCTACGTGTCAATCCTGATCATTTTGCTGACATTCGGCATGGAGACCACCTTCTTCCGCTTTATGAGCAAAGAGGGCGAACAGCCGGAGCGAATCTATTCGACCACCCTGCGCATGTTGGCCACGACCTCGCTGCTGTCTATCGTGCTGGTGCTGGCCCTGCTCCAGCCCATCGCCTCTGCCATGGGCTATGCCGACCATCCTGAGTATGTGGCTGTGATGTATATCACTGTGGCTATTGATGCCTTCATGGCCATTCCCTTCGCTTACTTGCGCTATCAGCACAGACCGGTGAAATTTGCGGCTCTGAAGATTATCAACATTCTGTTGAACATCACGCTCAACCTGCTTTACCTGATTGTCTTGCCGGCCCTGAAACTCAATCCCTTCGGCATTTACGACGATCAGTTCACACTCGATGTGGCCTTTGTGTTCTATATCAATCTGGTGTGTACCGTTTGCTCGCTGCTTCTGCTCTGGAAGGAGTTGCGCGGTTTCCGCTTTGGCTTCGACGGTGCTGCCTGCCGCCGCATGCTCAAATACACGTGGCCGCTGCTCGTCATGGGTGTGGCTGGTCAGCTCAATCAGGCAGCCTCGCAGATTCTGTTCCCTTATTTCTACGACGGTTCCGTCGAGGAGGCCCGCGCGCAGCTGGGCATCTATGGTGCCTGCATCAAGATAGCGATGATCATGGTTATGATCACTCAGGCCTTCCGTTTTGCCTATGAGCCTTTTGTCTTCGGCAAGTCGAAGGACAAGGACAACCGCGAGACCTACGCCCAGGCCATGAAGTTCTACGTGATTTTCACGTTGTTGGCCTTCCTCTGCGTCATGGGCTATCTCGACGTGCTGAAGTTCATCATCGGACAAAGCTACTGGGAAGGACTGAAGGTGGTGCCCATCGTGATGGCTGCCGAGATCATGTTCGGTGTATTCTTCAATCTCTCATTCTGGTATAAGCTTACCGACCGCACCATCTGGGGTGCCTATTTCTCTGGGATTGGAGCACTGGTTCTGATTATCATCGACGTGCTGTTCATCCCCCGCTTCAGCTATATGGCCTGTGCATGGGCTGGCTTTGTAGCCTATGCCACGTCGATGATGCTGTCTTATTTCATCGGACAGCATTACTATAAGATTCAGTATCCGCTAAAAGACATCTTTATTTATGTGGCCGTGGCAGCCTTGTTCTTTGTCGGTATCACCATTTCCAATAAGTTCCTGCCTCTCTGGGCAGAGCTCATTGTTAACACGGGCATCATTGTCCTGTTTGTCGCGCACATCATCTACCACGATTTGCCACTGAAAAACCTGCCTGTGATCGGAAAGAAATTCAAATAGAAGGAGCCAGAAAGCTATCAAGATTTTCTAGATGCTCTAGATATTCTAGATTATCTAGACCCACCAGCTTCCAAGAAATAACAATAAACAAAACAATACAACAATGAAAAAGAATCTATTACTACTGCTGACACTGCTAACAGTCGTCACCGCACGTGCCGACGAAGGCATGTGGACACTCTACAACCTGCCACCCGCCGTCTATGAGCGCATGCAGCAGGAAGGTTTCCAAATGACCTACAACGACTTGTATTACGGCGACAGTGCCATCAAGAACGCGGTCGTCAACTTCTCAGGCTACTGCTCTGGTGTGGTGGTTTCGCCCGACGGACTGGTGTTTACGAACCACCATTGCGGCTTCGAGGCCATCCGCAGTCACTCTACCGTTGAGCACGACTATATGCTGAACGGCTTCTATGCCAAAACCTATGACGAGGAACTGCCTAACAAGAATATGTTCGTCAGCTTTATGGTCGACCAGAACGACATCACCGACCGCGTGATGAAACTGGGCTACGAGAACCTGAGCAATGACCGTCGTGCCCAATTGCTCGACTCTCTCGAGAACGTGATGTCGAAAGAGGTGAAGAAGGACGACCCTACCCTGCGCCTTGAGATCAACTCTTTCTACGAGCGCAACAAGTTCTATGCCACTACCTACCGCGACTTCACCGACCTGCGACTGGTGTTCACCATCCCCAAGTCGATGGGTAAGTTCGGAGGCGAGACCGACAACTGGATGTGGCCCCGCCAGACTTGCGATTTCTCGGTGTTCCGTATCTATGCAGACCCGAAGACCAACGGTCCCGCTGCCTATAGCAAAGACAACGTGCCTTACCGCCCCAAATACTGGGCTCCCGTGTCCATGCAGGGATATAAGGAGGGCGACTTCTCGATGACCATCGGCTATCCAGGTTCCACCAGCCGCTACCTGTCGAGCTACGGCATACGCGAACGACGCGACGCCCAGAACGAGCCACGCGCTCAGGTACGTGGTGTGAAGCAGGAGATTATGCTCCGCCACATGCGTGCCGACGAGGCCGTGCGCATCAAGTACGACTCGAAATATGCTCAGAGCAGCAACTACTGGAAAAACTCCATCGGCATGAACAAATGTATCGATTCCATCGGTATTATTCAGCAGAAACAGGATTTCGAGCAGAAACTGCGTCTGTGGCAGCAGCGCACAGGATTCCTGAAGGGCAAACTCGATTTCGACAAGCTGCAGGACCTGTACGACCAGCGTTTCGAGCGGGTGCGCGCCTTCATGTACTGGAGCGAGACCTTCCGCCGCACCAACGAGTTCACCACCCGTGCCATGCGTGTCCATAACGCCATGCCGCTATACGGACCGAAGGAGAAACCCAAGAAACAGTATTTCCTCTTCGACGACAACAGCAACGAATGGGATTATGCGCTCGACCGTGAGGTGTTCATCGCCCTGCTTAAAAACTATGAGCAGCATGTAGGCCAGCAGTATCTGCCAGCCTTCTACCGCACCATCAAGACCAAGTTCGGCGGTAACTACGAGCGCTATGTCGACTACCTGCTCAAGAAGTCGGTGCTCATGAAGCAGGGCAAGCGCATCTATTGCAACAAAAAGAGTTTCATGAAAGACTGTGGTGTGAGCTACGGACTTGATCTCATCGAGTTCCTTGCCGACCAGCAGGCTGCCATGGGCAAGCTGAACGATGAGATCAGCGAGCAGGAGCGTTACCTCTGCGCTGCCAAACTGCGCATGGAAGAGGATATGCCTCACTACTCCGATGCTAATTTCACCATGCGACTGAGCTACGGACAGGTGGGCGGATTCATGCTCAACGGTCAGCCGTCGGGCTATTACACCGCCGCACCGAGCATCGTGAAGAAGATGGATATGGCTGAGCAGAACTTCGAATATGCTACCGAGCCCATCATGAAAGAACTCCTCTCTGCCAAGAATTTCGATCCGTACACCGATCCGACAACAGGCGAGATGCAACTCTGTTTCCTCACTAACAACGATATCACTGGCGGAAACAGCGGCTCACCGATGTTCGACGGACAGGGACGCCTCATCGGCCTGGCCTTCGACGGCAACTGGGACAGTCTTTCGAGCGACATCAACTTCGACTCACATCTGGCACGCTGCATCGGTGTCGACATCCGCTACGTGCTCTTCATGATGGACCGTTGGGGACATGCCGACCGTCTGCTGAAGGAAATCAATGCAAAATAAGGCAGGACTTTTCTTGCTATTATTTAAGAGTTTCAGGAGCATAGCCCGCGTTGGCCGTGCTCCTGAATTTGTTTTGACAGTCAGGCCAATCAGGCATCAATCAGACATCGCAAGGACACTCATTTCCAATAAGGCATCAATTGGGTTGTAATCAGTCGATCAGTTAAGGTCTAATCAGGCATTTATTAGCACGCGATTAAGCATTCATTACGAGTTAATCAGGCATCAATTGCACCTTAATTGGTGCATTAATTAGAAAACTATGAGCCCGCACATCTTTGTTTCTTCTCAAAAAAATGTCCGCCACTGCACATTTTCTTCAAAAGTTTTACTACTTTTGCAACATAACAAGAATCATAACACACTCACGACAATGAAAAAGAATCTTATAGTTTTCGCCATATTTGCACTCTTCACCTGTGCATTGGTAAATTGTGACGATGATCAAGACGAGCCAAAAACCGACTACACCGAGGCAGATATCGAGTATGGTGAAAGGGTTGGGACTGTCAGCGAACAAAGAGGTAGGGTCCACTTTAACACCGTCTACAAGCGTTGGTATATCGACACTTTCATCGACACGGAGGAGGTGACAAAAGAAATCAAGTATTATCCCACCAACCTGCCCCAGGACAAGAAAGTAGAGAATCTCGACATTCCTTCATTCAACGGTGAGACTTACAAACTGGTAAAACCTCACATAGAGAACAAAGAGAATATTGAACATTACGCCATCATCCTGACCGAGAACTAAACAGCAAACCAGAACAGACCATGAGAAATACCTTACTGACACTATTTGCCCTGCTCGTCGCATCGACAAGCATGGCCGCAGACGACGTCACAGCCATCAACCTGAGTGGCGAGTGGGTGCTGCAATATGGGGATACGGAGACCGTAGTGACATTACCCGGCACCATGGACACCAACCAACAAGGCACCCCCATTGAGAAAAAAGACGAGACCACCCATCTTTCACGACTCTTCTCCTATCAAGGGGCTGCTGAATACCAACGTCTGGTCGACATTCCGAAAACGTGGAAAAAGCGTGAGGTAACGCTATTTCTCGAGCGTACGAAATTTACAGAGGTGTTTGTAGACGGCCATTTTATCGGTTCGTGCAACGATATCTCCACGCCACAACGCTACCACTTAGGGGTGATGAAGCCAGGCAGACACATGATTACCATCAAGGTGGACAACAGCCGTGGGGTACCCGAACAGCTTTATGCCAACAGTCACGCATACACCGAGGACACCCAGACCAACTGGAACGGTATTATCGGCATCATCTGCCTCACTCTATCAGATGAGAACGGAGATATCAGGAAAGTAGCGAAGCCCTGCGATAGCACCGAACCCGATGAAATCGGAGAAAACGGAAGTACTCTTCATCCAAACTTTGTCAATTTCCACATCGAAGGACATCACTTTTACGCCAATGGCCACCGCATTTTCCTGCGGGGTAAGCACGATGCCTGCGTGTGGCCGATGACAGGCCATGTGGCCATGGATACCGACTCATGGCGCAAATACCTGCAAACATGTGCCGACTACGGCATCAACCACATACGTTTCCATTCATGGTGCCCGCCAGAGGCATGCTTTGAGATTGCCGATGAAATGGGCATCATCCTGCAACCTGAGTTGCCGTTCTGGGGCGATTTCAACCCAAACGACTCCATACTGATGTCTTTCCTGCAAAAAGAGGGCAGGAATATCCTGCGCGAATACGGTCAACACCCCTCTTTCCGCATGTTTGCGCTGGGCAATGAACTGTGGGGAAGCATTGAGAAAATGGCCGATTTCATCGCCGAGTTCCGCAAAATAGCTCCCGACAAGGTCTACACGTTCGGCTCAAACTTCTATTTAGGCTATCAAGGAGTGAAACCGGGCATGGACTACTTCACCACCTGTCGCATCGGAGGGGAGGCCTGGGGCAGCTACAACACCCACACACGCGGATCTTTCTCATTTGCTGATGCCTATCAGGGAGGCATGATCAATACAAAATATCCCAATTCATCGATGAACTTCGACGAGGCCTGCGATGCCTGCCAGATACCTGTCATCAGCCATGAGACGGGACAGTTTCAGACCTATCCCGACTACAACGAGATTAAGAAATACACAGGCGTACTCTATCCTTACAACATGGAGGTTTTCCGCGAGCGTCTGAAAAAAGCAGGGATGCTGGCCCAGGCCGCTGATTTCCACCGCGCCTCAGGCCGATGGAGCACCTTATTATACAAGGCAGACATCGAGATGGATCTCCGCACACGCAATATGGCTGGCTTCCAACTGCTCGACATCCAGGATTATCCGGGTCAGGGTTCAGCCTATGTGGGCATCCTCGACGCCTTCATGGAGTCAAAAGGCATCACCACACCGGCGGAATGGCGCCAATGGTGCAGCGAGGTGGTACCGCTGTTCGTCAGCGAGAAGTTCTGTTTTGCCACCAATGAGCCCGTGAAAGGCCGTCTGCAAATCGCCAACTACGGTGGGAAAAGCCTCAAGGGAATGACCCTGTCATGGCTGCTGCTCACAAAAGCAGGCGAGATTGTCGGACAGGGAAGCACAGAAATCACCACCGATGGAGAAGGACTGATTGATGTCGGCAGCGTGACAGCAACTCTTTCCAGCCTCAACAAGGCTGAGCAATTACAACTGAACATCAGCATCGACAAAACAGAATACCGCAACAGCTACGATCTTTGGGCGTATCCTGCTGACAACAAACTGGCACCGTTGAAACGAAACATCATCATCACGAACACGATGACCGATGAAATCGGCAAGAAACTGGAGCAGGGTGCCCGCGTACTGTTGATGCCTACTATTGCAGAAGAAGCCTCTTCGGGCGAGACAGAGGAGTCCTCCCTAATGAAAAAGCTGACTGTCGGACCGCTGTTCCAAACAGACTATTGGAACTATCGCATGTTCAAGACCATCAGTGAGAAGAACAACAAGCACGTCTCTCCCGGCACACTTGGCATTCTTTGCAACCCAGGACATCCGCTGTTGCGCGACTTCCCGACTGAGGAACACACCAACTGGCAATGGTTCCCCGTCATCAAGGAGAGTCATCCTTTCATGCTCGATAACACATCGACTGCCTACAGTCCCATTGTTCAAGTCATCGATAATATTGAGCGCAATCACAAGTTAGGACTGGTATTTGAGTTCTTTGTAGGGAAAGGACGCCTATTAGTGTGCATGAGCAACTTGGAAAAGGCTTCAGAGTATGTTGAGGGCAGGCAGTTCTATAGCTCAGTACTGAGTTATATGCAGTCGAACGATTTCAAACCCCAGACGCACATCACACTCTCCGACCTGCACAAGCTATTCACCACACCCGTTGTAGAAGGGAAAATCGGGGAACTGAACAATATCTCTCCGTATTAGTAGGACATTCCTTGCGCAAGCGTACCCACATAAAAAAAACCTTAGCCTGACCTCACGTCAGGCTAAGGCAACCCTTAAAAAGAAATGTATTATATCTGAGAGAGAGAAAAAATGTTCATTTAAACAGCTCGTCGAGCAGTGTGTAGAAGGCTGGATCCTCACCCACGATGGTCTTCACGATCTTTCCGTCGGGACCAACGATGATCTTGGTGGGGAATCCCTGAATGCCATAATCGGCAAGAACCTTGCTGGTGCGTGGATTGTAGACGTGCAACCAGGGCAGCTCGTTCTTCTTCACGGCATCCTTCCACTTCTGTTCGGTATCGTTGCAGTCGATACCCAGAATCTCGAACTTGCCTTTATACTTGTTATAATAGTTCTTCATCTCGGGGAATCCCTTGATGCACCATCCGCACCATGAACCCCAGAAGTCGAGAATCACATACTTGCCCTTCAGGCTTGACAATGCGAGAGGTTTGCCGTTGATGTCGTTCAGTGTAAAGTCGGGAGCCACAACACCGGCAGCCTGCTTCTTGGCAGCCTCTTCCTCGGCCTTCTTCTGTGCCTCAACCTGATCAATCACATTCTGATAGAAACCCTTCATGCGTCCGTTCTTGACCGTCTCGCTCAGGAGATTAGCAGCCTCCTTCATCTTGGCCAGGTCTTCCAACTGCGGAATGATGGCTGCCGATGCCTCACTGTTAGGATTCTTCTTGATGAAGTCCATAATGGCATTCTGCATCTTAGCAGTCAAAGCCGGCATCTGCTCGTTATAGTACTTTGCAGCAGCTTCCTGACTCTGCTCAGTCATTATCTTGTTGGCATTCTCCACCATGGCGCTTATCTCATTGTTGACAGCCTCCATGGCAAGGTCGGCACTATGATACTCCTTATAGAAATTCGATCCGTTGATGTCGTAACGACTCTTTGTGTCACCTGTCAGTTCCATGGTCTCACCAGGAACAGCAATCAGTTGCATCTGTACGCGGTTGGCCTCACGCTGCTGGCGCAACAGACCTGGAGAGACAATGAATATATTCTGAACCTTTTCAACAGGGAAGTCAAACTCGAACTTTCCGTCTTTCACCAAGACTGTCTGGGGCTGAGTCATCATCTCACGGGTAAGAACAAACAATGTGTCGCCGACATTCTTCATGTCACCTTTAACATGCACCTTACCATCGGCTGCGAAACCAACTTGTGCTGCAACCATCAGAACGAGACTCAAAAGAACTTTTTTCATTATTTTTGATTTATGGTTTTGTTGTATAATGATTGTTTGTTTGCCGCTATTTTGGGCAAAACTTCATTTATTAGACGCTTAAGTGTCGAAAAAATACTCCTTTTGATGAAAAGTTTAACGCTTATTATCATTCAAGGCTCAACCGTATTCAATTTTTAACAGAGTATTTCGCCCTCATCGCTGTTTACTTAAACATCTCGGCCAGTTTCTGATCGAGCAGTTCGTCCTGCCCCTCGTCAATACGGCAGACTATCTTTCCCTCGCGGTCGATGAGGAACTTGGTGGGAATATAGTGGATGGCATACTTGTCACTGATGTCGTTGGGATTGTCTTGTCCAACCAGTTTTACGTCATAGCCACGCAGCACGTGGTGATAGCCCTCGCCCACCAGCTGGTCGGTCTCGATGGCCTTGCGCCACACATCCTCGCGACCGTCGTCGCTGGCCACATAGACAATGTCGAGTCCTTTCGCGTGATACTTATCATATAGCGCACGCACATGGGGATTACTCTTCCGGCAGGGCACACACCAAGAAGCCCAGAAGTCGAGTATCACCACCTTGCCCTTCAGACTGGAAAGAGTGAACGGCTTACCGTTGACATCGGTCGCGCTAAAGTCAGGCGCCACGGCACCAGGCTGAGTCTTGCTCCTCACATCAATCTCCTTCTCTATCTCCTTGGAATCACCATACAAACGCACGCGCTCGGAGAATCCGTAGTAGGTTTTCTTCAGTTCATCGAACGACATCTTGCCCATCTCCATGCGCAAATTCTCTACCGAGATGTACGAGTCGGGGTGTGTCATCATATAGTTATCCACCAGTTCACCATACTGTTTGCTCAGCGGCTCCATTTTCTGTCGCAGGGCATTGCGCTGCTTGTCGTTGCGCGCATTGTAGTACTGATTGTTCAACTCCATGAGCGGGTCGGTCACGGGCTTCAACATCGCTTGATAGCTGTTCATCTCGTCTTGTGCCTTGCCACCTTTGATGTCAGCCTCAGCCAGTTTGCCGGCAGGAGCATTGATGGTCAGCGCACCCTCCTCGATGGCTATCTCACGACGGTCGCCACCCTTGCGCTGATCCCATTCGCCCAGCACCAGTACACCCTTAGCATAAGGATTATCCAGTACACCCTGGAACTGGAACTTACCGTCTTTCACGTTTGTCCGCTGGCGCTTCATGCCCAATCCTTCTCCATAGACCAGCAGCACCTGCTTGCCCTCGGCATTAGCCACGGTGCCGTCGATGGTGAAAGGATACTCGGCCTTACCCAGCAGCCGCTCCAACTCACGCTCCAACTGCTCGTCGTTTTCCACCTTGCAAACGATACGTCCCTGCTGGTCGATCAGGTACTTCGTAGGCAGATAGTGAATGGCATATTTGTCGCTTATGTCATTGGAATGGTCGATGCCTGAATAACCTTTTGACCGATCCCATTTCAGTCCGCGTAACACATGATGAAACCCCTCGCCCGTAAGTTTGTCCTGATTAACAGCCTTACGCCACGCAGCCTCGGCACGGTCGTCGTCGGACACATATACCATTTCGAGCCCTTTGGCACGGTATTTCTTGTAAAGGTCCAGCATATGGGGATTGCTCTGACGGCACGGCACACACCACGAAGCCCAGAAGTCGATAATCACCACCTTACCTTTCAGACTCGACATAGTGAACGGCTTGCCGTTGATATCCTTTGCAGTAAAGTCGGGAGCCATTTTGCCGGGCTGCACGCGCTCCTTTGCCGCCAGTTCTTTTACAATCTCATCGCAGTCGCCATATTGTTTTACGTTGTACGACAGACCGTCGTAGATACTCTTCAACTCGGGATAACTCATATGCCCCATGCTGTAACGCAGATACTGAGGTGTAAGATATGAGTCTGGATGTGCCTTGACGAAATTATCACGAGCCTCGCTGGCCATTTTCGAGTAGGGAGCCATCTGTGCCTTCAGCGCTTCCATCTCCTGTTCTGACTTAGCTGCAGAGTAAGCCTTGTCCAGTTCATGCAATTTTTGGTTGGCCTCAGCAATGGAGGCATTCAACTCATTCTCCTCCTCCTGCGTCTTTCCACCGTGGAAGACTGCCCTTTGAAAATCGTTGGCATCAAGGTCGACCGTCATTTTCGTGGGCTCTAACGAGAACTGGGCATATTTCACATTACGACCCTCCAACTTACCCATGTAGAGCATTGCGCTGGCATAGGGGCGGTCCATCAGTCCCTTAAACGTGAACTTGCCCTTTTTCACTACGGCTGTGTCGAGCGTAAACTCCTCGAACGTGCCATAGCGCAGATAGATTTTCTGCCCGTCGGCATTGCGGATAGTTCCTTTCAGAGAATAATTTCCCTGAGCAAATGCTGTTGCACAGCAGCATAGCATGCATATAGCACAGACTATAATCTTAAGGTTGTTTCTCATAATCGTAAACTTTTTTTATTCTATCATCATTATCATTTTCATGGCGGTTTCAGCATAGAAGAGATGCCTCTTTATAAATAATACACGCAAGTAGGAAAAAAGTTGTGATAATTAACATTATTTGTCAATATTCTTGCCTTGTTCTGACTCCGTCTCGTCCTACCGTGCGATCGGTTCTCCCCCTTTTGGAGAACGTCAATTACTCCTTAAACAACTTGTCGAGGTAAACATAGAAAGCAGGATCCTCGCCCTCCACCACATTCACAATCTTTCCCTCAGGATTGATAACGATTTTCGTGGGAAAACCGATTACACCGTATAAGTCGCTAACCTGATCGGTGTCGTCCGACTGGCGCACATGCTTCCAGTTAACTTGATACTCATTCACAGCAGCCTTCCACTCCGCTTCTGTGTCGTTGCAGTCAACACCGAGTATCTCCATCTTGTCCTTATATTTCTCGTAATATCGCTTCATCTCGGGAATTCCCTTGATACACCATCCGCACCAGGAGCCCCAAAAGTCGAGCACCACATATTTACCACGCAACGACGAGAGTTTTACGGGCTCGCCATTGAGGCCGGGCAGTGTGAAGTCAGGAGCCTCGATTTCCTCGACAAACTCAGGCGCAGGGGTGGGAACAGACTCTTCACCTACTGTCTTGACTGGTTGCTGTTTGCATGCCGTCGCAAGCAGGACCAATGTTGTCAATATCAAGTATTTTACTTTCATATTTGCAGGTATTAGCAGATTGTTCGTACTAGTTTATCATTAAAATGCCCTTCTGAGTGCAAATATACAATTTCTTTCTTTACTTCGCAAGAGCAGAGCGTGTTTTTTTATGGCAAGAAAATGAGGACAGACACCTACACACCGCTTTTGCTGTATAGATGTCTGCCCTCAAACAATTCTGAGACCATCAGTAGGATTTAGAAACCGAAGATCTCTTTCAGTTTGGCGTCGAGTTTCCCGTCTTCCAGTCTGCCAACAATCTTACCATCCTTGTCAATCAGATATTTCGTCGGGATGTAGTGAACAGCATACTTGTCGCTGATGTCGTTCGTGCGGTCCACCTGGAACGACTTGCGGTCCAATATCTTCAGACCACGCAACACATGGTGCATCTTCTGCAAACCATCTTTCTTGATGGCAGCCTTCAGCTTCGCCTCGTTGTTATCGTCGTCGGCAATGAAGATAAACTCCACACCTTTCTTATGATATTTCTTGTACAACTCAATCATGTGCGGGTTGGACTTACGGCAGGGAACGCACCAGGTTGCCCAGAAGTCGAGAACCACATATTTGCCAAGGAAGCTCTTCAAGTCGACCATCTTACCCGTCATCACATCATTCTTGGCAAACAGCGGAGCCTCAGCACCCGGTTGAACCTTGCCCTCAGCCTCAAGATTATTTTTGATGCGCTGAGCCATCTCTGTCTTTTTAGCCTCATCGTTCATATTGTCGTAGAGTGCCTGTTTCTCACTGAAAGGAAGCACAAAATCCTCATTATCAACCACCGACATGAGCAGCTCCGGGGCAAAGTTACATTTCGGATTATTCTTCAGATATTCGTATGAACGCTGGAAATACTGTTTTCTGAGTGGCTCCATCTGCTCTTTCAGTGCCTCACGCTCATCGCCCTGAGCCTGATCGACCTTCTTCGACATGGCCTCCAGCTGACTATTAATATCTTTCAGCGAAGCCTCATATCCCATGTAAGCCTGCTGCGTCCGGCTGCCATATACAGAAGGTTTCTTGAAATTCTGTGGGTCCAGGAGCAGACTCATACTTGTCGGCTCGGCATAGAACTGCACATATTGTGCGTCGCGGGAGAAATACTCCATTGGACTCATGGATAACGTCACTTTTTGGAACAGACAACCCAGCTCGCCAGTGAACTTAAACTCACCCTCGCTGATGACCGTGCTGTCGACAACAAACTGCCCGCCTTTATCGTAATACAGATAAACCTTCTTGCCATCCCATCCCTTATAGAAGTTGTGGTCGGGATCGTCAGTCTCATGATCCTGTATGAATCCACTGATTTGGAACGAGGTGTTTGGCTTGTTATAACGGTCGCCAAAATGATTACCATAGATATCAATCAGGCCAACATCCATCAGCGATCCGCGCCAGTTGCGCTCCACAATCTTACCATCGGGACCCACAAGGATACAGAATGGAATGCCATTGAAGTTATAAACTTTTGAGAGATCATCATTGAAAGCCTTCAGCGTAGAGCCCTGCGGCCAGTCCATTGCCTCGCGCTTCACGGCTGCCAGCCATGCCGCTTTCTTGTCATCCATAGAGATACTCAGCATCTCAAAGCCCTGCGGATGGTAATATTTGTAAGCCTCCTTCAGATGAGGAATATCCGCACGACAGGGTCCGCACCAGCTGGCCCAGAACTCCAAAAGCGTATATTTGCCCTTTCCACAGTAGTCGCTGATGCGAATGGTCTTTCCCTCGGGTGTCTGCAACTCATGGTCGTAGAACATGGCACCGGGCACACTCATCTTCACACTGTCCACACGGCTGATGGTTTTCTTGCCCAATGCCGTTTTCTTCAGCTTGGCCGGCATGCTGCTCTCCAGACTGTTGATCTGCTCAAGGTTGAGCATAGACGCATTATTAAAGAAAGCATAGACGCCGGCAGGTGACGTAATGTTGTTCTTCAGATAGTCAGCAACGTAGTCAACCATCGCCTGTTTGGCAGGCTGGGCAGCACGGACAGCCTCCACACCCTCTTTCAGCGGGCTCTGGTTTCTGCGCGACAAGAAAGCATAATAAGGCTGCTGCGCCTTGTTGTTGGCTTCTGACAACTCGCACAGACGGGTGCAGAACGAGGCATACTGCCTGGCCGTCTCAGACCCTTTCATGTCCACCTTGCTATAGTCGTAGAAACTAACTCTCCCGTAAATATCAAAGTCTTTTGTCAGTTCATCGGCTTTTACGCTGACCTCCACTTTCTCGTTACCCATGAACAACGGCAATACCGGGCGCGTTCTCACGCCTCTGCCGTCAGCACGCATCATCGAACGATTATCATCCTCAAAGAAACGCAGGGTCAGCAACTGCGGCTCTTTCAGTTTCCCTTTGAACACTACAGTACCATTCTTCACCAGCGCACTGTCAATACGCTGATAGTTCAACAGATCGTCACCCGTGTTCAGGTGCACCATCTTACCCTCGTACTTACTATCAAGTACGTTCACCTTCAGTTCATAGCCGGCTGCCTGTGCCATAGAGCACGACATCATCAAGATGGCCAGCAACATATGCTTTAAAGTTTTCATGTATTTTTATAATAATTGGTTTGTTAAGCGAGTTGTCATAGGAATGTGAGTTAATATCTATCAAGATTATCAAGAATCGCATCCTTTTAATAGTAATACAAGTAACTGGGAAAATTGTTTTGAATATTAACATTATTTACAAAAACGGGTATTTGCTTACCAGCAAATGAATTTTTGCTAAAACAAAAAAACTCAAGTCACCTTCATTTTAACGCCTACTCAGCCTTCTCCCCCTCCATTCAGCGCCAAACGTGCTTCACTATATGAATCAACGAAGAACGGAGCTGCCTGCCGGCAGCCCCGTTGATTTTATCCTTATCGTTTCAAAAAAATCAAAATCCGAAGATCTCTTTCAGCTTGGCATCAAGTGCCTCATCCTCGCCCTCGTTGATCTTGCAAACCATCTTTCCCTCACGGTCGATGAGATACTTCGTTGGCAGGAAGTGAATGGCGTATTTGTCGCTGATATCGTTGGTATGATCCATACCGGCAAGACCCTTCGAGCGGTCCCACTTCAGTCCGCGCAGCACATGGTGGATGCCGTCACCCACCAGCTTATCCTCCTCCACGGCCTTGCGCCACTTCTCTGGTTCGGAGTCATCGTCGCTGACATATACCAGCTCAAAACCCTTATCGTAGTACTTCTTATAGAGTTGCAGCATGTGAGGGTTGGAGGCACGGCAGGGTTTGCACCAGGAAGCCCAGAAGTCAAGGATCACCACCTTACCCTTCAGACTCGACAGGGTGAACTGTTTTCCGTTGATATCCTCGGCGGTGAAGTCGGGAGCTTCATGACCCGGCTGTATCATCTCAAGAGCGTCGAGTTCTTTTTTCACTTCCTCGATTTCTCTGCCATAGCTTTTTACATCGTCTGTGAAAGCATCATAGGCGGCCTTGATGTCCTCGTAGCTCATCTCACTCATGTCCATGAAGAGATACTGCGGGGCGAGGTAAGAATCGGTGTGGGTCTTGTAGAAGTTGGTACAAATCTCTTTATATTCCTTACGCACAGGTTCCATGACAGCATTCAACGAGTCACGCTGAGCATCATTCTCCAAGGTGTAATAAACCTTGTTGGATTCCTCGAACTTATCCTGCATGGGTTTCAGTTGTGCGGCCAGCTCGTTCATCTCCGTCTGTGTCTTACCGCCCTTGATGACAGCCTCTTTCAGTGTGCCGGCCGTAGCGTCGACCGTAATCGTGCAAGGCTCCAAGGCCAACTGACAGACATCGGGACGGCTCTGCATATCGTTCATGTCACCGATAATCAGCGCACCGCCGCGGTAGGGACGGTCGAGGGTGCCCTCGAACATAAACTTACCATCAGCGATGACGGCACTGTCTTTCACGGTGCTGTCACCTATCTGATAGTTCAGATAGACGGTCTTACCATCGTTGTTGGCGATGGTACCGTTAATTACATACTTATTGCTCTCGGTGCAGCTGACAGCCATCACTGCGGCCATCGCTGCGAATAGGATTGTTCTTTTCATGATAATGTTTATTTTGTAATATGGAGACAGGGTCTGCTGAAGCGAGACCTGTCCCACACTCTCTTAGTTTACCCCGCCCCATGCCTATGGGGAGGGGACTGGGAAGGGGAATCCTTCTATCTCCTAAAATCCGAAGATCTCCTTCAGTTTAGCGTCGAGTTCCTCGTCGGTGACCTTACCGATGATCTTGCCCTCACGATCAATGAGGTATTTAGTGGGCAGGAAGTGGATGGCATAGGCCTTGCTCACATCCTCACTGGTGTCATAGCCGATCATCTTGCCGTTGGCATCTTTCTTCTGCTTCAGTCCGCGCAGAATATGGTGGTACTTCTTGATACCATCCTCTTCGATGGCCTTCAGCGCATCTTCTGGGCGACTGTCGTTATCAGCGACATATACCACATCAAAGCCCTTCTTGCGATATTTCTCGTAGAGAGCTTTCACATGAGGATTGCTGGCACGGCACGGTTTGCACCACGAAGCCCAGAAGTCGAGCAGCACCACCTTGCCCTTCAGGGAAGAGAGGGCGAAAGGCTTGCCTGTTACGAGGTCGTTCTTGGCGATCTCGGGGGCTGGTTTGCCGGGCAACACTCGTTCTAAGACTGCAATCTCACTGGCAATCTCCTTGGCGGATGTTGTCTGCTTAGCGGTTTCGTCTAATTTATTATATACATCCTTCATCTTATCTAATGTCATACGACCTGTTTCTTGGCGTAGGAACATGGCTGTCAAAGCGGTAGAAGGATATTTCTCCATATAATCCTTCTGGCACTTGCCAAACTGCATCTGATAGGGTTTCATCAGTTCCATCACGGAATCACGGTTCTCCACCTCATAATAAAGTTTATTCAGCTCCATCAGTTTCGGCATCACATCACCCATACCGGCAACGAATGCGTTATACTGATCCATCATAATCTTGTCAGCTGCCGACAGATTCCGCTGAGGTGCTTGTGCCCATGCACTCATCGTAAAGAGAACGAAGGCAAAGAATAAAATTGTTTTTTTCACTGTTATTGATATTTTAATTGCAAAGTGGGGACAGGCACCTAATAAGAGTCTGTACCCAAGGGATAAACACAGGGGCAGGTACCCCTAAGAACCTGACAATCAATTGGGGTACCTGCCACCATGAATTAATTACTATTCGTTACGCTCGCGGTATATCATGTCAACGATTTTTCCGAAGCCAGTATACTGCTCCGCCTGCTTGGCAGTGTTGTTCACACCATCCACGTCGAAGAAGGTAACCTTACCTCCACTGACTGCATCACTGTTTGATGAGGTTCCCACGATCAGGCGATACTGAGCCTCGAAGAACTCATCGCTCTGGTTGGAGAGGATACTATAGTCAGAACAGTTATACAGATTGAAATACATCAGCGTTATCTCATCATCGCCAGCAAACTGAGAAGGCACCTGAGTGGTCTGTTTTGTACCAAGGTTGTAGCAATATATCTTATTGCCCACGCCATAGAACAACAGCGGGAAGCGGTTGTCGAATGCAAAAGTAGTGGCTTTCTCAAAATCGGGAGCAGATACGTCGGGAATGTAAAGCTCTTGAGCATAGCTCGATCCGCCAAGATTGATACCAAAGATACTACGCTTGCCTGTAGAAGGATTCTGCAAGATGGTATATACCAGACCGTTGGAACGGCGTGTAGACTGCATATAGACAAAGTCCAGCCCTGTGGTATAAGAGAACAGTCTCACGTCATCCGCACCTGGCTCAGGAATAACGTTCATCTGCAATTTTTCAAGTTTTCCATCATAGAGCAGGAAGCGTTTGTTGTCAATATCGTAGAACAACAGATACTCTCCGTAGGATCCGTCCCAGGGACGAGTCCAGTTGAACCCACAATAAGGAGCCACGCGGAACGTTGGGCTATAGCCTTCTACCAACGTATTGACAGCTGACGCATAGGCAGCTCCACTTGTGCCATCTATTTTTCATACGCATTACCTTGATCACCAAAACTAACCTTATACTTGTTCATCCAACCATATCTGGTGCCAGAGAAATTGCGCTCCTTGATGAGATTGTCAATTGGTGGGATGGTAAAGTCCAATTTGGACAGGAGTTGATCAGGATCTCCTTCCATAGTCTCAGGATCAAGTATATAAGCACCTTCTTGAGTAAACATGTGTATTTGGTCTCCCGGATTCATCTGCTCAGCCCAAGCATTGATACATGTGGCATTATGCAAAGTGGGCAGTCCTTCACAAATATTGTGGATAGCATTGATACGGTTGCCGGGAAGCTTGGTAATCATGTCTAAGCGGGCTACGTTGTCACTGCCCTCGTTACAGAGAACCAACCATCCCTCATAAGTGGTCGAAACGATGCTGACATCAAACTGCTTCGAGGTGACAGAACCGTCACGCTTGTCGGTCAGCGTAATCCAAAGTGTATACATGCCCGTTGGGAAGTCGGCAGGTACATCAAGGTTGAACGTACCGTTGACGAAATCAAGCTCTTTCCACACAATGCTCTTCTGCTGTTCATAATCATAGCCAAAATTGCCCATACCCTTGTGACCCAAACGATAGAGCACCTCATAGTTTGCATCACCGGGTTTGATTTCTCCTTCCGTAGAGGATACAAACTTAGGCGAAATCTGGATGTGATCTATATATTGCAGCACCTCTGTCAAAGCAGGAATGTTTTCCATTGCTATCTCCGGGAGTTCCTTGTAGTCGTAGGTTCCATCGTCCTCAATACACGAAGTGAAGCATATCGGAAAAGCAAGTATCAGTATGACAGTAGCAAATACTTTATATAATATGTTCTGTTTCATGATTATTTTCAATTATCAATTTTCAATTATCAATTACTATAGGCCGAGTAATCTACTTCGTAGCCTGGTCCCAATTGCATGAATGAGCCGTCATCTTCCCGCACAGGAGTGCCGGCATCGGCCAGTTGTTGCAGATAAACACGTAACTTCACCGCGTAATAGTTGAAGCTCATCATTTGTACTCCTTTATTGTTGGCCCAGCCTTTCTGATAATCCCAGTCATCTTCTGTGATGTCGAAAAGCTGGCTCATGATCTTTTGTTTCTTGATCGACCACACCCCGCATGGGTTAATGCCGTCAGGCCATGCATAAGAGAAGAGCGACCAGATAACCGGTTCTACGTAGAACTCATTGAACACGAAAAGGAAACGGTTGGCCCTGATCGTATCACCGCTGGCATAATAAACATTGGTGTTTTTCTGACGCTCAAAAGGTACCTTGAAGTTCTCATTGTCTTCAACCTTCAGCATCAAGCGATACTCCTGTGTGAGCAAACTCTTGTCGCGCAGGAAAGTGACAGGAACCTGCACCTCAGCAGCACCTGCCGGCACCACAATATTACTGAAGTCTACCCGATAGTGAACACCCTCAACGGCCGTGGTATTTTCCTGATCTACCACCACACGAACTTTACGATCATAGTCACGCACCTTTCCCATGGTTCTCAGACGAGTGTAGAGCACCGTGTCTGTAATGTGGTCGGCAATTCTTCCCCATTCCACGGGGATGGAATCATAGTAGGCATCAATATTAATATAGAAACGCTGCTGCTGTCCTGTCTGAAAGTAGATGCCAGCATCCTCGTCTTCAAATGTCATAATTTCGTCCTCGTTGCACGAAAACATGCACAACGGCAGGATAAATGCCAGATATAATAACTTTTTCATAATTATTCTATTTTATAATTACTGTTATCGTG
>JAEEGG010011062.1_pt1 | contig 19785 bp, 20 predicted proteins | sample 9134161 | NCBI WGS metagenome assembly JAEEGG01 (sample SAMN16246543, study PRJNA631951) | gut metagenome | biome: gut microbiome; feature: rumen; material: CR-attached | host: Bos | place: Iran: Karaj | collected 2018-10 | reverse complement strand
GCAACTCATGATAAAGAAGCGGGATACGCAAAAGATGTTGCAGCCTGGGAACTTGAAGTCAACAAATGTTACCAGAAGCAGGATTTCGTTAATCAGAACCTTCAGCGTATCGAAGACGAGATCAAACGTTTCGAGATCGATGCCAACGAAGTTAAGGATAAGATCAAGGAAGGCAATGACAATATCTCCTTAAAAGAAAACAACATTGCCGAGATCGAGAAGACCATCGCACAGGGACATACAACTCAGACCAAGACTCAGACCGAACTTAACGAGAACGTTAAGACAAGGGACGATCTTACTTTGAAGCAGAAGCATTTCTTTACGGACAGAGAAGAACTTTCTTCGCGCATCACTTCGCTTGATAAAGAGATCTACAGACTCAATACGCAGAAAGAAAAGTATACCGAGTCTATCGAAGCTCAGATCAATTACATGTGGGAGGAGTACGAGATCACTTTAGTCGATGCAAAATCGCTTCGTAACGAGGATATGAAAGAACTTCCTTCGATGAAGAAACAGATCACGAAGGTTAAAGAAGAGATAAAGAAGCTTGGAGACGTCAATGTAAATGCCATCGAAGATTACAAGAATCTCATGGAACGTTATACCTTCCTTAAGACCCAGCACGATGACCTCATTGAAGCAACCGAGACATTAAAGGGTATTATCGCAGAACTTGACGAAGCAATGCGTAAACAGTTCACCGAAAGCTTTAAGGACATTAACAACGAGTTCGACAAAGTATTCAAAGAATTGTTCGGCGGCGGTAAAGGAACTCTTGAACTTATCGAGGATGAAGATATCCTTGAGGCGGGCATCCGTATCATTGCTCAGCCCCCCGGAAAGAAACTTCAGAACATGATGCAGCTTTCCGGTGGTGAGAAGGCACTTACTGCCATCGCTTTATTGTTTGCGATCCAGAACCTTAAGCCTTCGCCCTTTGCTTTACTTGACGAGATCGAGGCGGCGCTTGACGAAAGTAACGTCGATCGTTTTGCCAAATATCTCAATAAACTTACAAAGCATACTCAGTTCATTGTCATCACCCACCGTAGAGGAACCATGTCGAAGTGCGACCGATTATACGGTATCACGATGCAGGAGAAGGGTGTATCGGCGCTTGTAAGCGTTAATCTTATTGACAAAGAACTTGATGATTAAGGACAGTTATGGAAGAAGAAAGAAAACCCGGCTTCTTTGAACGACTGAAAATGGGACTTAAAAAGTCCAGAGATGGGTTTGCATCGGATATCGACGCCGTGTTTTTGGGACACGAGAAGATAAACGACGATCTTTATGAGGAACTTGAAGAAGTTCTCATAATGGGTGATGTGGGAGTGAATACTACCGAAGATATCATTGAATCCCTCAAAAAGTCGGTTAAAGAGAACAGAGCCAAGATACCGGGAGAACTTAAAAATCTTTTGTATGAAGACATAAGAAACAGATTGTCGTCTACGGAAGATATGTACGATTACGAAAACAAAAAGAGCGTTATTATGGTAGTGGGCGTTAACGGTGTCGGAAAGACGACCACTGTCGGAAAGATCGCCGGTATTTATCATAACGAACATAAGAAGACTCTTGTGGCTGCCTGTGATACTTTCAGAGCCGCAGCAAACGCACAGCTTGAAGAGTGGGCAAAAAGAGCGGATGTTCCGATCATTTCCTCTAAAGAAGGAACCGATCCCGCAAGCGTGGTATTTGACGCGGTAAACGCTGCCAAAGCAAGAAATGTGGATGTTTTGATACTCGATACTGCGGGAAGACTTCACAATAAGAAGAACCTTATGGAAGAACTTCGCAAGATGAATCGAGTCATCGACAGAGAATTTCCCGATGCGGTAAGAGAAACCTGGGTAGTTCTGGACGCTACGACAGGTCAGAATGCACTCAATCAGGCAAAAGAGTTCAACGAAGTAACCGATCTTACGGGTATAGTTCTTACAAAGATGGACGGCACCGCAAAAGGCGGTATTGCGATTGCGGTTTCTTCGGAACTGCATATACCGGTTAAGTTTATCGGAGTCGGAGAGGGTATGGAAGATCTTCAAAGATTTTCATCCGACGATTTTATGAATGCATTGTTTGTAACGGATAACGATAATTAAAAGAAGAAAGGCACAGCGGAAATGGAAGATTTAACTCTTGAAAGTTTTGAAGCGGCTTCCGAGAAAGTTAAGGAAGTCACCCTTGACACGAAACTTGTTTTCAGTGATTATCTGAGCAATCAGACGGGAAACAAAGTATATTTAAAGCCCGAGAACATGCAGTTTACCGGTGCATATAAGGTTAGAGGAGCATATTATAAGATGTCCACTCTTTCCGAGGACGAGCGTAAGAAAGGTATCATTACCGCTTCCGCAGGAAACCATGCACAGGGTGTTGCTTATGCGGCTAAATGTTACGGTGTAAAGGCTACCATCGTAATGCCTACTACAACTCCTCTTATAAAAGTTAACAGGACAAAGTCATACGGTGCCGAAGTAGTTCTTTACGGAGACGTATATGATGAGGCATGCAATAAGGCTTATGAACTTGCAAAAGAAAAGGGTTATACTTTCATTCATCCTTTCAACGATCTCGGTGTCGCAACCGGTCAGGGAACGATCGCCATGGAGATTATTAAAGAACTTCCGCTTGTAGATATCATTTTGGTTCCCGTAGGCGGCGGCGGACTTGCCACCGGTGTTTCGACACTTGCAAAACTCTTAAATCCGAAGATCAAAGTATACGGTGTTGAACCCGAAAATGCAGCATGTCTCGATGAATCCTTAAAGGCAGGAAAGGTTGTCACCCTGGACAATGTTTCGACTATCGCAGACGGTACAGCGGTTAAGACACCCGGAGACATACTGTTCCCTTATCTTCAGAAAAATCTTGACGGAATCATAAGAGTACCCGATGAAGATCTTGTCGTTGCCTTCCTTGATATGGTAGAAAACCACAAGATGGTAGTTGAAAACTCCGGACTTCTTTCCGTGGCAGCATTAAGACAGTTAAAAGTTAAGAATAAGAAGATCGTGTCCATTCTTTCGGGCGGCAACATGGACGTGATAACGATGTCCAGCGTTGTTTCCCAGGGACTTATTTTCAGAGACAGAATATTTACCGTTTCCGTTCTTTTACCCGATAAGCCCGGCGAACTTTCCAAGGTTGCCGATATCATCGCAAAAGAAAGCGGTAACGTAATCAAACTTGAGCATAACCAGTTCGTTTCCATCAACAGAAATGCCGCAGTGGAACTTCGTATCACTCTTGAAGCATTCGGAACCGAACATAAGAAACAGATAATAGACAAGCTTGAGAAGAAAGGCTATAAGCCGAAAGTGGTTCGCACAAACATCTAAAGGACATGTTTTACGAAAAAACCGGATATCTGACAGAAGATTACAAATACTTTCATATTAACGATATCTCAGATCGAACTTATGAGTTTCATTATCACGATTTTTATAAAGTCATATTCTTTATAAGCGGTGATGTCACTTATAACGTTGAAGGTAAGAGCTACGAGCTTAAACCCATGGATATCGTGCTCGTGGGACGTAACGAGATACATTGTCCCATTGTGAGCGCCAAGAAAGCGTATGAAAGAATAGTCATCTATCTGTCGGATATTTTTTTGTCCGAAAAACTGTCCGATTCTTTTGCCCTTACGGATTGCTTCAAAAAAGCTTCGCTTGAGCACGTAAATGTACTTCGGTTCTCACACCAGGATACGACGAGGCTGTTTGATGTGTTAAAACGGTCCGAAACTTACAAAGACTCCCAATCATTTGGAGCCGATGCATATCACAGGCTATGTATTCTTGAGTTTCTTGTAAAGTTAAACGAATATTCAAAAAAGAATGTTGTCTCTTACAACGGAAGAGTCGTTTACAACGAAAAAATACTGAGAGTTATCGATCATATAAACGGTAATCTCAAAAACGATCTGTCCGTTGAAGCATTATCTGCTTTTTCGGGGCTGTCACGTTTTCATCTTATGAAAGTGTTTAAAGAGTACACCGGATATACGATACATCGCTATGTCACGGAAAAAAGACTTAATCTTGTAAGTGAACTGTCCGACAAAGGCATGAAGATAAAAGATGCATGCGTTGAAGCAGGTTTTTCCGATTACGCGACATATTTGAGAACAAAGAAGAATTACAAAGGCACAGAGAGAGCAGAAGAAGAGTGAATGTATAAATATGCATTCAATATGCATAATATACAAATAGCGCATGTTATTATAGGATATAGCGGAAGACAAAAATGTCGCATACAAAATGTGGCGTTACAATAATCATCTTTAAGGACAAATAATGAAGAAATTATCATTGTTTTTTACGATCATATGCGTGGCATCATTTTCGGGATGTATATCCGGAAAAGATGTTTTGATATCCGAATCTACAAGTACCGAAGAAACCCTGATGGTTTCCGAAGAAGAGATTGATGAATCGGCCGTGGAAGAATCCGAACCGACTGAGGCCTTTTTGCCCAAAGCATACTATACGGAATGCGATCTTCCTGTCGGAGATTTCCAAAAAACACTATATTTCCCCGACAGACTTGGATTTCATAATAATGCATTGTTTGTAAACAGCATATCCGGATTTAAAGCCTATAAAGATCAGGGTGGCATGTATATTACTCTCGACGAGAACCTTCAAAACTTTTCCCTGTTTGTCAACAATGTTTGCGTTGATACTGAAGGACTCATTGCCGGAAAAACTTATTACGTCGATCTTAAAGAACTTACGGTAAACGGAGAAAACACCGTACAAATATCGAACATAACCCCCGCCGACATTGAATGTGCGGTTACGTTAAATATTCTTTATCCTACATTGCTTGACGGTAAAGAAGAAACGATCATCGATCCCGAAGCCTTTGAGATCATCGATGCAATCGTTAAAAAGGATATTGAATACGGCTTTTCTTCTTCACAGTTAAGCGTTATAAAAGACGGAAAACTCATATATGAAAATGCTTGGGGACTTACAAAAACTTTTGATAACGGTCTAAACAAGTTGACGGATTCAAAACCCGCAGATACCGACACATTATATGATCTTGCTTCAAATACGAAGATGTACAGCATTAACTATGCGGTTCAATATCTGATCGATAAAGGTGAAGTAAAGCTTACCGACAAAGTGTGCGATATTATCGGTTCCCGTTTCTATGAAGATACAATAAGCGTTACTTACAGCGGTTACAAACCCCTCGATCTTGCTCTTATAAAGGAATATAAAAAGAATCTGACGATCGAGGACATTTTGTGTCATCGTGCGGGATTCCCCGCAAGTCCGAAATATGAGATATATACTTATGATTTCGGGGTAAACAAGATTGGCCCCGAATATGTCAATCCCCTTTACAGCGGATGCGACAACTCCCTTTCGACCCGTGAAAAGACGCTTGAGAGCATATGCAAAACGCCTCTTATGTATGAGCCACGTACAAAGATTTTGTATTCCGATGTGGATTTCATGCTTCTGTGTTTTATAGTGGAAGAAAAAACCGGAAAGAGACTTGATGAATTCCTGAAAGAAACATTTTACGATCCGCTTTCTTTGTCCCATATTACCTATAATCCTTTGGACAACGGTTTTGATAAAGAAAACATTGCAGCAACGGAGTTAAAAGGCAATACAAGAGAGGGCATGGTGAACTTCGAAGGAATAAGGAACTATACTTTACAGGGCGAAGTTCACGACGAAATGGCTTATTACACCATGGCGGGTATTTCCGGTCATGCAGGTCTTTTCTCGAATGCGACGGATCTTGCCAAGCTGGCGTATGTGATGCTTTCGGGTGGATACGAAGATAAGAGGTTTTTCTCCGAAAATGTCATTGACAGTTTTACTTCGCCCAAGTCACCCGACAGTTCGGAGTGGGGAATAGGATGGTGGAGAAACGGCGACGATGAAAGACCCTGGTATTTCGGAACGGCTTCAAACGACGTATTCGGACATCAGGGCTGGACGGGAACACTTACTTACGTCGATCCTTCAAACAATCTTGTGGTCGTTTATCTTACAAATAAGATAAATACTCCTTTGGTGAGCAAGACAAGGAATACGGGCCTTTTCGAAGGCGGTGCCTTTACTTCGGGAAGCCTTGGGTTTGTGACGCCTCTTCTTTATACAGGTATGAATACGGATCCCGACGAAGCAGACGAGATATATTCTTCGATGCTGTCTGATGCGGTGTCGGAAAGTATAAGGCTTATTAAAGATAATCTCGGTACAAATGAAGACAGCGCCGCGGTAAGGAATGCCTATTCAAAGATGGACCTGCTTCTTGACAGAGCTGAGGCTCTTGATGACAGAAATCTTTATGAGACGGCAAAGAACAGGATCGCGGAGTTTGATTCTGAGCGGGATTCTGATATGATCGCGGTGTTTGAAAGCAGATTAAAATAATGTAAAGTAAAAACACTTGACAGCCAAGAATCTATGTTGTAGTATACGTAACGGTGTTTAATTAGCATTAGTCATGTTATGCGCAAAACGCATCACGGTAATACTATATGGACAAAATATATGAGCGTGGACTTTTGTTTGATTTCTACGGTGAACTTTTAACCGAGCATCAACAGAAAATCTACAGCGAAGCGGTCTTCAACGACATGTCTTTATCGGAACTTTCCGAAGAGGAAGGGATATCCAGACAGGGCATTCACGATCTTATCAAGAGAGTGGACAGACAGCTTGAGGGATATGAGAATAAACTTAAACTCGTCGAGAAGTTTAAAGACATCAAAAAAGATGTGGTGAAAGTAGAAAAACTGATCGACGAATGTGAAGATCTGAAAGCGGATAAGGCTGAGAGTATAAAGAAGATTCTTTCCGGAGTACTCGACAAGCTTTAGGATACATGAGGCAATATATTGGCATTTGAAAGCTTAACCGAAAAACTTCAAAATGTTTTCAAGGCGCTCAGAGGAAAAGGAAGACTTTCCGAAGAAGATGTCAAAGCTGCTTTAAAAGACGTAAAAATGGCTCTGCTTGAAGCAGATGTTAACTTTAAGGTTGTTAAGCAGTTTATAAACAGCGTAAGCGAGCGTGCGGTGGGAACGGATGTCATGGAAGGCATCAATCCCGGTCAGATGGTGATCAAGATCGTTAACGAAGAGATGTGCGCTCTTATGGGAAGCGAGATCACCGAGCTTACATTCAGGCCCGGCAAAGAAGTTACCGTATACATGATGTGCGGCCTTCAGGGTGCAGGTAAGACCACCGCCACGGCAAAGCTTGCCAATGCTTTAAAGAAAAAGGGTAAAAAATCCCTTCTTGCGGCCTGCGATATTTATCGTCCGGCAGCGATCGAACAGTTAAAGATAAACGGTGAAAAAGTTCAGACCGAAGTGTTTGAAATGGGCACATCGGTAAAACCCGCCGTTATCGCAAAAAACGCATATGACTATGCGGTTAAGAACGGATTTAACGTACTTATTATAGATACGGCCGGTCGTCTCCATATCGATGAAGATATGATGAATGAGCTTGTTGAGATCAAAGAGAACGTCGATGTACACGAGACGATACTCGTTGTCGATGCAATGACCGGTCAGGACGCCGTTAATGTTGCGGGTGAGTTTAACGAGCGTGTCGGAATCGACGGAGTTATCCTTTCAAAGACAGACGGCGATACAAGAGGCGGTGCGGCCCTTTCGGTAAAGGCTGTTACCGGCAAACCGATACTTTACGTATCAAACGGCGAAAAACTCGATAATATCGAGCCTTTCTATCCCGACAGAATGGCAAACAGAATACTCGGCATGGGAGATGTTCTTTCTCTTATCGAAAAAGCCGAGCAGGCCAATCTGGACCGTGATATGGAAAAAGATAAGCAGATGGCTTCCAGACTCAAAAAGGGAAAGTTTGATTTTAACGATTACCTTGAGAGCATGTCTGCGATGAAGAAAATGGGCGGCCTCGGATCGTTGATGTCGATGCTTCCCGGTATGGGCGTAAAAGCCGGAGATATCGATACGGATGAAGGTGAGAAGAAACTTAAGCGCACCGAAGCAATAATCTATTCGATGACTCCCGAAGAAAGAGCCAATCCCAAACTTATGAATCCGAGACGAAAGTTCAGGATAGCAAACGGCGCGGGTGTGGATATAGCCGAAGTAAATCGCTTCATAAAGCAGTTTGAACAGGCACAAAAAATGATGAAACAATTGCCCGGAATGATGGGCAAACACGGAAAACTCGGCAAATTCGGCGGTTTTCCTTTCTAAATTTTCAATTTCTGGAGGTAAAAAGAAATGGCAGTTAAAATCAGATTAAGAAGAATGGGTCAGAAGAAGGCACCCTTCTACAGAATTATCGTTGCAGATTCAAGATCACCCCGTGACGGTAGATTCATCGAGGAAATCGGAACCTACAATCCCAACGTAGAGCCCGCTGACGTTAAGATCAACGCAGACGCAGCTAAGAAGTGGCTTGACAATGGCGCTCAGCCCACAGAGGTTGTCAGCAGACTTTTCAAGAACGCAGGTATCGAGAAATAATTTAACCATTGTTTTGTTAGGATAGGAGAGCTTATGAAAGAACTTGTAGAAGTAATAGCAAAGGCTCTTGTTGATAACCCTGATGAAGTTGTGGTTATTGAGACGAAAGAAGGACGTGATACCGTTCTTGAATTACATGTTGACCCTTCCGATATGGGAAAGGTTATCGGTAAGCAGGGAAGGATTGCCAAGGCCATCCGTGCGGTAGTTAAAGCGGCTTCTTCTAAAGACAATACAAGAGTAGACGTTAGAATCAGCTGATCATTACGGGAGGGCTATGTCCCTCCCGATTTTAACATATGGAAGATTATTTAAGGATTGGCGTCATCACCACCGCTCACGGTGTTAAAGGTGAAGTTAAAGTTTTTCCCACAACGGATGACGTTAAAAGATTTAAAAAGCTTAAATCGATATATTTAAGCCATAAAGACATTACAAAGGAACTTAAAGTCGAAAGCGTTAAGTTCTTTAAACAGTTTGTGATCTTGAAACTTGAAGGCATTGACGACATGGATAAAGCTATGGGTTACAGAAATGCCGATCTTTTGGTATCAAGAAAAGACGCCGTTAAATGTGAAATAGACGAGTACTTTATCGTCGATCTCATCGGACTTAAAGTTATCGACGAAGAGGGCGGCTTTATCGGTGTTCTTAAGGAAGTGCTTCCCACGGGAGCAAACGATGTTTACGAGATAGAAAGAGAAGACGGCACGAGTTTTCTTCTTCCCGCCATAAAGGAATGCGTATTGGACGTAAACATCAAAGAAGGATTTGTTAAAGTTAAACTGCTTGAGGGGCTTTAAACCGATATGATCCGTTTTCATATTCTTACATTGTTTCCCGATATGGTTTACACGGGCCTTAACGAAAGCATTTTAAAGCGTGCGATCGATGGGGGCCTTATAGAGATCGATTGTGTGAACATAAGGGATTACACCGAGAACAAGCATAATAAAGTTGACGATTACACCTACGGAGGCGGCGCCGGTATGCTTATGCAGGCACAGCCCGTATATGATTGTATAGAGGCCGTTGAAAGTAAGATAGAGGCGGCAGGAAGAAAACGCTCCAAAGTAATCTACGTTACGCCAAGGGGCAGAGTTTTTGATCAGAGTATCGCAAAAGAGTATTCTTTTGAAGAAGATATTATTATACTGTGCGGACATTACGAAGGAATAGACGAGAGGGTTTTGGAAGAATCCGTTACCGATTTTATATCTATCGGAGATTATGTTTTGACGGGCGGAGAACTTCCGGCGATGGTGTTGACCGATTGTATCGCAAGACTCGTTCCCGGGGTTTTAAACAACGCCGACTCAGCCGAAACAGAGTCTTTTACGGACGGCCTTTTGGAGTATCCGCAGTATTCAAGACCGGAAGTGTGGCACGATAAAGCAGTGCCCGAAGTTTTGCTTTCGGGACATCATAAGAACATAGAAAATTGGCGCCGTGAGAAATCCCTTGAAGAAACGAAGAAACACAGGCCCGATTTATATGAAAAATATGTTGCAAACAGCAAAAAGCTGTGATAAAATGCTAACGTTGCATTAATGGGATGGTCCTCTGTTGTTATTACATTACGAACATCTGACGATTTAAGGAGGAACACATGAACGACATTATCAAATCAATCGAAGAAGCTCAGCTTAAAGACAAAGTAACCGATTTTAACGTAGGTGATACCGTTAAGGTTTATGCCAAGATTAAAGAAGGTGAAAAGGAAAGAATCCAGGTTTTCGAAGGAACTGTCATTAAGAGACAGGGCGGAAGCTCAAGAGAGACCTTTACCGTAAGAAAGAGCTCAAACGGTGTCGGTGTTGAAAAGACATGGCCTCTTCACTCACCCAATGTTGACAAGATTGAAGTTGTCCGCAAGGGTAAAGTTCGCAGAGCTAAACTTTTCTACTTAAGAGACCGTGTTGGTAAAGCAGCTAAGGTTAAAGAATTGGTTAGATAGTATTAAGGAGCAGCTTGCTGCTCCTTTTTTCATACCTGTTTTTATGGTATAATAGTTCAAATGAGCAGAAGATACAACGGACTGGATTTTAACAGAAAACCGCAGACGAAAATAAGCGGTGAACATATACGTGAATTGATAAGCTGGCTTTTCTGGATAGTTATCTCGGCAGTCATTGCATTTGTTCTAATGTATGTATACGGCTTCAGGACAAATGTTATAGGAAATTCAATGGAACCGGGGTTATATTCGGGACAGCAGATACTTATTGACAGACTGTCTTACAACGTTTCGATGCCAAAGCGTGGAGACGTTGTTGCTTTTGTGCCAAACGGCAATGAGGATACGCATATTTCCGTTAAAAGGATAATAGGTTTGCCCGGAGAAAAAGTAATGATCAAGGACGGTTATGTCTATATAGACGGAGTCCTTTTGGATGAAGCGGGAGCCTATGACAAAATAGCCGATCCCGGCATCCTCGAACAGGAGATTGAGCTTGGTGACGATCAGTTCATAGTGCTGGGAGATAACAGAAATTTCTCCGAAGATTCCCGTTCGGGTAACATCGGTGTTATAGAAAGCGGTTATATGGTTGGCCGGGTATGGTTCAAACTTTCGGGTAATCTTGAACAGCTCGGTATCGTAAGGTGATTTATGAGTGATATCAGAAACATAAATTGGTATCCGGGACATATGAACAAGGCTAAGAAGCAGATGATTGCGGATCTTAATCTTGTTGAACTTATCATCGAAATAGTGGACGCCAGATGTCCTCTTTCTTCGAGAAATCCCGATATCGATAAAATGTGCAAAAATAAATACAGAATGGTTCTTTTAAACAAGGCCGATCTTGCCGATAAAAATATAGGAAACGAATGGAAAGAATACTTTGAAAACAAAGGTATTTCCGTTCTCTTTCTTAACAGTAAGAATAAAGAAGGTCTCCGTAACGTTCTTCCAAAGGTGAAAGAACTTTGCGCCGAAAAGATCGAAAGAAACCTTAAAAGAGGCATAAAGAATCAACCCATCAGAGCAATGGTAGTCGGTATCCCGAATGTGGGGAAATCGACTTTCATCAATGCGTTCTGCGGAAGAAACATAGCAAAGACCGGTGATAAGCCGGGTGTTACCAAAGGCAAGCAATGGATAAAGGTCAATTCAGATCTTGAACTTCTTGATACCCCCGGAATTCTGTGGCCCAAGTTTGAAGATCAAAATGTAGGTTTAAGACTCGCGCTTATCGGATCGATAAACGACAACATTCTGATACCCGAAGAACTGGCGGGATCGCTTCTTAATTACTTTAAGAAAGAATATCCCGATATTTTGAAGAAGTTCTCCATAGACGATGAACTGTTTGAAACCGATATTTCGGAAATGCAGTTTGTGACATATGAATCTTTGATGCTTGATAAGGTTGCCGCTTTTTACAATTGCCTTAAAAAGGGCGGCGCTTACGATATCGTAAGGGCATCGTCCAGGCTGCTTGATGATTTCAGAGGCGGAAAACTGGGTAAGATCACACTTGAAAGACCATAACAAAGGAGTCGATATTATATTATGAACGATAAGTTAAGAGAAGCACTCAGTACAAGCATTTATTTTCTGGTTGTAATCGTCATTACGCTTCTTATCATCAAATTTGTTGGCCAGAAGACCGTTGTATACGGTGATTCGATGAACAATACTTTGTTTGACGGCAATCATCTTATTTTAAACAAGATATCATACAGATTTCATGAGCCGGAAAGATTTGATATAGTCGTATTTCCTTTCAGAGACGGTTCCGGCAAGAATTATGTTAAAAGAGTTATCGGATTACCCGGTGAAACCGTTCAGCTTACCGAAGCCGGCGAGATACTTATAGACGGTGAAGTACTTGAAGAAAACTACGGTCGTGAGGTTATAAAGAAATTCGGAAGTCTTCTTGAACCCATGACTTTGGGAGACGATGAGTATTTTGTTATGGGTGACAACAGAAACGATTCCGAAGACAGCAGATTTTCCGTGGGCCCCGTTCACAGAAGCGAGATAATCGGTAAAGTATGGGTTAGGATATATCCTTTAAAACAGTTTGGGGTAGTTAAGTAATGACTATCGGTGAAATAAAAAAGCAATTTGACGACACTCCCCTTGATAAGATGGAGCTGTTTATAGCCGATCATAAAGACGACAATCGTCCGGGAGTACAAAATCTTATAACCAAAGCCTATAAGAAGATCGAAGATCTCAAAAAGGAGATCGAGCGAACCGAAAAACTCAAGGAATTCGAGCATAAATACGAATCGTTGGGATATATTTGCGGTATTGACGAGGTCGGAAGAGGCCCTCTTGCGGGCCCTGTAGTTGCGGGGGCCGTTATATTGCCCAAAGACAGTAAGATTTTGTATTTAAACGATTCCAAGCAGTTAAGCGAAAAGAAACGTGAAGAACTTTATGACGTTATCATGAAGGAAGCCGTAGCGACAGGACTTGGATATATAGGACCCGAGAGAATTGATGAGATTAATATCTTAAATGCCACATACGAGGCGATGAGGCAGGCTATAGGCAATCTTAAGGTTAAACCCGATGTTTTGTTAAACGATGCCGTTACCATACCCGAAGTGGATATTAAACAGGTTGCCATCATTAAAGGAGATGCCAGAAGCGTTTCAATCGCAGCCGCAAGCATTATTGCCAAGGTTACGAGAGACCGACTTATGGTTGAATATGATGCTATGTACCCGGAATACGGCTTTAAAGACAACAAAGGGTACGGCAGCGCAAAGCATATTGAAGCGTTAAAGAAATACGGCAAGACTCCGATACACAGAAATACTTTTATTAAGAATTTTATATAAACAAAACTGTTATATCTTGAAATGCGAGGGCGATATGGCACTGATACCGAGCATATTTTCACAGTTTACACCAACCGATATCAATCAAAACCAGACAACAGCGACAGATGCCTCTGTTGCGGCTTCTGATGCGACCAAGCAGGCCGTTATCGAGATGATCGATAATTTGAGCGTCGGAGATACGATACTCGGTAAAGTGACAGCCCAGACCGATAAATCAATTTCGATTCTTACTCAGAGCGGAGTTACAATAAACGCTCAAAATTCCTCATCCGTAAATTTTGAAAAAGGGTCTCTGATTCTGTTTGAGATTCAGAAAGTTTCGGGACGTGACATTTCGATACGTCCTTTGTATCAGAATACAAATCTTCAGAATACGGCTCAGTCCGCACTTAAACAGGCAGGACTTCCCATAAACGAGCGTTCTTTGGAGATGACCGCAAGAAATATGGAATACGGTAATCCCATTGACCGCAATTCTCTTATTGAGGCGTACAGGGACGTTGCGCTGTTTCCCGAGGCAAGCGTTAAATCCATTGTCGATCTTAAACAGATGGATATTCCGATAAACGATGCCAACCTTTCTCAATACAAAGCATATATGAATATGGAAAATTCGGTATCCGAGGCATTTACCGGGATTTCCGATTCTTTGGTTGAAGATGTGATAAAGGGGCTTAACGTTTCCTATGAAAGCACTGAGCAGCTTGGGCTTGAAGCACTTAAAAATCCTATGCTTGAAGCTCTTTCAAACCTTACCGACAGTTTGTCGGAAGTCCTTTCGGGAAGTGCAAAAACAGACATCTCAAATGAGATAAATGCTTTGTTAAATGATGCAAAAGAGCTTAATATTTCCCTTAACGATACGGAAAAGCTTCTTTCTTCTTTGGATAACGGTAAAGGGGCGGTTGTTGATGTTTTGAAGGCTTTTGTAAGCGACATTTCCGCTGAGAGAAGTTTTCTTCCTGCAGAAAACCTTCAATCCGAGGAAACATCGGAATCGGTGGGAACACAAAAAGTGATTGTTGACGGTAAAGAACAGGAAGTACCGGTTAATAAAGAAAATGTAACGAACATTAAGAACGACAGTCTGCCGTTAAACGAAAATTCAACAGAGACGGTTTCGAGAGACGTTTTGGCCGACATAAGCAAGCTGTTTGAAAAGGACAGTGTAAAAGAACTTTTCAACAAAGCTTTTTCTTCAAACTGGTCTTTGGATGTGGAGAAATTGAAAGACAAAGGCGAGGTTAAGCAGCTTTACGAAAAGCTTTTCAGTGATACGAAAAATCTGTTAAACGCAATAAACGAAAGCACCGAGAAGTTTTCGGGCGCCAAAGAAGGTATCAATAACTTAAGGGAAAACATAGAATTCATGAACGATCTGAATCACTATGTCCCTTATATTCAGATACCTTTCCATAACGACGAGAACAGTTCAAATTCAGAATTGTATGTATTTAAGAATAAGAAAAACCTTGCGGCGACCGACGGAGAACTTTCTGCGTTTATTCATCTTGATATGGCAAATCTCGGCCCGACGGACGTGCTCGTTAAGATGAGAGATATGCATATTACGACCAATTTCACGATGAAGGATGAAGACACTCTTATCTTCATTGAACATCATCTGGATTATCTTGATAAGAGACTTAATGAAAAAGGTTATTCGTTTGAGGCAAGCGTTAGCACAAAAAAAGATGAAATATCGCCTATAACGCGGATGCTCGCCGAAAATGAAAGACATCTGCTTTTTTCGGATACATCGTTTGATGCGAGGGTATAAGCTTTTTTATGGAATACGAAAACAATAAGAAAAAGCCTGCAAAACAGGCCATAGCGCTGGAATACGATCCCGAAGACATAGCCCCCAGAGTCCTGGCTACCGGTCAGGGATTGATCGCGGAGAAGATCATCGAAAAAGCGGGTGAGGAAAACATTCCGATCCATAAGGATGAACAGCTTGCCAAGACGCTGTCAAAACTCGAGGTCGGCGATGCAATACCCCCGGAACTTTATGAAGTAGTTGCGGAAATATTGGTATTTGTGGATGCAATGGACAAGATAAAGGGTAAAATGGACAGGAAGGGTTAATGGATACACATAATAAGGGTAATGTAGGGGAAGATCTTGCGGTCAGATTTTTGAATGAAAGCGGCTATGAAGTCATAGCGCGTAATTACAGATTGCGGGACTGCGAGATCGATATAGTGTTTAAAGACGGTATCAATGTTGGTTGCGGGGTAAAAGAGTATATAGTTTTTGCCGAAGTTAAATATCGTGAGTCTCATTTGTCGGGGTACGGTTTTGAAGCCGTTACAAAGAACAAGATGAGCAGGATATGTAAGGCAGCAAAGCATTTTCTTTATACCAATCGGTATCCCGATGACACTCCGGTCAGATTTGATGTTATTTCCATCGAAAAAGAAGAGATTCGGCATATTATCAACGCTTTTGAGTGTTAAATCCGCCAAATTTAAAAAAACCTTAAAGAATTATGACAATCGGTTTAATAGTTTAATGATATCGTTTGTTATGTATTATGTGAATTTAGTTTTTTGAAAGGAAAACATATAATTTATGGCTAAAATTCTTGTTTGCGACGACGACCGTGAAATAGTTGATGCTATTGAGATCTATCTTTTACAGGAAGGATTTGAAGTTATCAAAGCATTTGACGGTATCGAGGCCATCGAGGCTTTGAAATCAAACGATGTACAACTTCTGATAATTGACGTGATGATGCCCAGAATGGACGGTATCCACGCAATTTTGAAGATTAGAGAATCATCCAGCATTCCGATAATAATTCTTTCTGCCAAAACTGAAGATCCCGATAAGATTCTGGGACTTAACATCGGTGCGGATGATTATCTTCCCAAGCCTTTTAATCCGCTTGAACTCGTTGCGAGAGTAAAAAGCCAGCTTAGAAGATATACAAAGCTTGGAAACATTCCTCAGGATTCCATGGAAGTTTATCAGGTAGGCGGTCTTGTTATCCATGACGATACGAAAGAGGTATTTGTCGACGATGAGCCCGTTAAACTTACACCCATCGAATATAACATTCTTCTTTTACTTGTGAAGAATCAGGGAAGAGTTTTCTCCATCGATCAGATTTATGAAAAGATCTGGAATGAGCAGGCAATCGGTGCTGACAATACCGTTGCCGTTCATATCAGACACATTCGTGAAAAAATAGAGATTAATCCGAGAGAGCCCAGATATCTTAAAGTTGTTTGGGGTGTCGGATATAAGGTTGACAAGATCTGATGCTTAAAAGATTCGCTTTCAAAAAATACTTTTTTATCATTTTACAGGCGTTGTCCGCAGTGCTGACAGTCGCCTGTATATGCATATATAACTATTTTTCAACTGCCTATACGCGTCTTGGTGATGACTACGAGAAAGTCCAGATATCTCTTGACGAGTACAGGCTTGATTATTATGACTCCGAAGTACATACCACCAATATGTACAATACGGTTTCGGAGGTGCTTCGTTACAGCGTTATAAGGCATCAACTTGAAACTGACGGAGAATACGATCCCGATAAGATCATCTTTATCGGAAAATACGCTCACAGAGCCGACGAGACTCCTTATACCGGTCCCGATGCGGCTTATTATCTTAAAGATCTTATTGCCTGGGGACAGTTCGGCATTTCCACAAACGGAATATCGCATTCGTACCAGGTCTTTAATTCATGGGAAGAATTGAACAGTTTCTTCGGACAGAGCAACAATACCACTTCCAAAACCTATGATTCTGACGATAACGTTTCTTTCTACATTTCCGAAAGTAATGATGTCGATGAAGACGGAAACATGACAAAGGGCATCGTTGTTACGCAAACAATTGACGACACAATACCGATGCTTGACGTTATCTCCAACAGATATCTTTCCTGTCAGGGACAGAACCTGGAGTTTTATGCCCATGATGTGTCGGACTATTCGGAACTTGTAAATTCCCTCGAGATAGCCGCAACCTCTTTGTATACAAATTACAAGGAATATCTCGATCTTAAAGACAGATACGATCCCGATAACACCAATATTCGTTATTATATTAAGGCGGGAAACAACAAAAACGATATATTTACCAATCTTTTAAACTATAACATCCTTGATTCCGATAAGATGGCCGATACTTTTAAAAGTATGGGTGAATATATCTATGCATGTCCCAGAAACATAGATTATCTCACCAATACTCTCGTTAATTACGAAGATGTTAAGACAAAGGTCATGGAATATTCCTATTATCTTCCCGATGATACGGTTATCTGGGTCGGTCTCGATACTTCTTATCCGGTACACGATCTTTTCTATGACAATTACTCACATCTTCATACTGCAGTAAGGATAATTCCTTTTATCATTACCTTTGCCGTTATCGGGCTTCTTTCTTTCACAGTTTTATTCTTTGTGCTTCTGGTACAGGGAAGACAGCGCATACGAGATGCGGGAAATATAGTAAAGTTAAGATTTACAGATACTATGCCCGTTGAAACCCAGATAATACTGTGCGCGATCATTATGGGCGTGGTTTATCTCATAAGTCTTCTTACCTGGGGAGACGAGACGTTTTCGGATTCCATTTCCCTTAAAGAAAGTCTTACCCATGTTTGCGTATCCGTATTTTTATATGTGTTTACGGGACTTAACTTCTTATATCTGTTCATCAGAAGAGCATATTTAAAACTGTTTTTCAAAAACAGTGTGATCGTGGGGCTTCTGAAATGGATGGACAAGCATCTTGGGTTTGTTAAAAGAGCATTTTGGAGAGTTTACGATTCTTCGAACATTGCAATCAGGACTTGGGCGTTATATCTCGGATTCATTATATTTAACGCATTCTGGGCTTGCATGTTGTTCTTCAGTAACTTTATGGTCATAGCGTTTTTGGTTCTGTTCATCTTTGACGGTCTTACCGGTGTGCTCTTATTTAACAGAGGGTTTGAAAGAAAACGTATATTTGATGCCGTAAACAGCATTAATGAAGGTCAGTTTGATACAAAACTTGATACAAGCAAGATGCACGGAGACAATAAAACCTATGCCGAGATCGTAAACAAGGTAGGAGATTCCGTAAAGAAAGCGGTGGAAACGAGTTCGAAAGACGAAAAGCTTAAAGCCGATCTGATCACAAACGTTTCACACGATATTAAGACACCTCTTACCAGTATCATTAACTATGTGGATCTTATTAAACGTGAAAACATAGATAATGAGAGAGTAAAGAATTATGTTCGTATTCTCGATGAGAAATCCCAGCGATTAAAGCAGCTTACGGTGGATCTTGTTGAGGCTTCAAAGATCACCTCCGGTAACATCACTTTGGAACTTGCCAAGATGAATGTTAACGAGCTTATTTATCAGGCACAGGGAGAATTTGAAGAGAAGTATGAATCGAGAGGTTTGGCGCTCATTCTTTCTATGCCCAAAGAGCCCGTGGTAATAGAAGCGGATCCAAGATATGTATGGCGTATACTTGAAAATCTTATGCAGAACGCATATAAGTATGCATTAAAAGATACGAGAGTATATCTTGATCTGACCCTTGACGATAATAAGACCAACATGATCATGTCATTAAAAAATATATCAAGCAATCAGTTAAACATAAATGCCGACGAGCTTACGGAACGTTTTATAAGAGGAGATGTTTCCAGAAGCTCGGAAGGAAGCGGTCTTGGACTTTCAATAGTAAAATCACTTGCGAAAGCACATAACGGTTCTTTTGAGATTTATCTTGACGGCGATCTGTTTAAAGCAACGGTTATATTGCCGGTCACTCATAATAAAGCGGAATAACAAAAAAGCTTCGATCATTGATCGAAGCTTTTACTGTTTATTCGTTTATTTCGTATCCGACACGTTTGTTGTATTTATCCACAACTTCGTGGATCTTGTCTGTGGATGTCATAACGTTGGAAACTGAGATATCGTGATTCATGAAATCGATTATCTGGGCCATGAATTTTGAAACATCCGCTTCAAGGTAGTAGGGTTTTCTTTTTACCGCTTCAGGCGTGTAAATGAGGTTTGTGGTAATTATCTTATCAAAAATACACTGCTCATAAGCTTTGTCAAATGCTTCGGTTCCGTTGTTGAACTGACCGAAGGTTGCAAGAATGAATATTCTCTTTGCATTCATCTTTTTAAGCTGTTTAGCGGTATCGAGCATGCTTTCGCCCGATGAGATTATATCGTCTATTATGATAACGTCTTTTCCGTCAATGTTTTCACCGAGGAATTCGTGAGCGACGATAGGGTTTTTTCCGTTCACTATCGTTGAGTAATCACGACGTTTATAGAACATACCGGCATCAACACCCATAACGTTCGCAAAGTAGATTGCTCTGTCGAGGGCTCCTTCGTCGGGAGAGATAACTACAGTGTGGTCTTTATCTATTATCATGTCTTCTTCGCTGTTAAGCAAAGCTTTTAAGAACTGATAGTATG
>JAEEGG010011061.1_pt1 | contig 19786 bp, 16 predicted proteins | sample 9134161 | NCBI WGS metagenome assembly JAEEGG01 (sample SAMN16246543, study PRJNA631951) | gut metagenome | biome: gut microbiome; feature: rumen; material: CR-attached | host: Bos | place: Iran: Karaj | collected 2018-10 | reverse complement strand
CGCGTGAAAGACCTCTATCGTGGAGCCAACCTCTACGATGACTATACGCTGCAGAATCACAACTATTTCCACACCAGTTATCAGAATGTGGTCATACAAGAGTTAGGAGAAGCTGCTTTGGCATTGGCTCTCTTTCAGAAGGCAGGGAGATGGCATTCGAATGCTCTGATGCATAACAACAGGCAGGTGATGGACCAGGTGCTGAAATGGCTGGCACTGAGTGATGGCGAACTGGCGATGCCCAATGGTAATGACTGGAGCCTCTTTCTCTATGACCAGATCACCAGCTATTCTACAATGGCCTGTCTGGCGCGTGATGCCGATGCGCTGATGCTGGAAAATCGTGCCTATCAGATGATACGCCATCGACAAACGACCACGCCTGATGGTTCATGGCTGCTGCGAAGTGATATCGGAGCACGTCGTATGGGGGTAGAGGCTCATCGTGTGATGATGACCTGGCTGATGCACGAGCTGTGGCCAACCAAAGATTTGAAACCTACCATGTGGGACACTTTTCGTAAGCGCTATGGTAAGGCACAAATGCTGAAGTGCCAACAAGTGGTGAGAGCCTCCACACCCAGCATGTTCTCTTGCTTCAGCTGGAGCGAAGGCCTTCGTAGCTATACAGGTTATTTTGCTGCTCATCAGGTTTCTGACCTGATTCCTGCAGTTTCCAATCTTGTGGTTCCCTTCAAGGCCAATAACACAGGCAATCTCCTAGGCTGGTATGAGGTGGAGGGCAGGCGTACGAATGCTGTTCCAGCTGAGGATCCCTCTTGGCAGCTCGATGGTGACAGCTGGACGGTGAAGGGACATCTGTTGTGCAACGACTCCACCCTCGACCATCGTTTCACTATCTGTTCTACTGCCGACAATGCCATAATTTATATTGATACTGTTCGCGCGTGCAAAGATATCACTATTCTGAAGGAGAAAGGAGGGTTACTGGCTATCAGTGAGGACGAGATGACCAGCCAGCAGCGACGCTATTATTTTGGTCAGGGCTATGTGAACATCGACGATTGTCTGGGCATCGTCACTCTTCCTGGTAAGAAGATGATGCTCGACGAGCCTCAGAATAACAACTCAGTGTTGACATCACTGCTCTATGCTAGCTACGACAATCAGCCTCGCCGCTACAAGAAGGGCGAGCTGGTGGATAGCCGCTATATCGTCTATTATGTCGGTGTTACTCGGGAGCAGACTAAACAGCTGGCCTGTGACTTGGCACGTACTCTTTCCCCTGCAGGAAAACCCGTTCGATGAGGGGTGACGTGTAGGCGTAGGGAATATAGTCGATGCTGTTGATGGGCACCGTGATATAGAAATTAGCCACTTTGCCGCGAGCGATGGAGCCATAATCGTGGCTCAGGCCCATAGCGGCTGCAGAATTGATCGTGGCAGCATTCAGTGCTTCGGCAGGTAGCAGACGCATCTTGATGCAGGCGAGTGATACCGCGAACTTCATATCTCCTGATGGAGTAGAGCCAGGATTATAGTCGCTTGCAACGGCAAGAGGAAGTCCTGCACCTATGATCATCCGTGCGGGTGCGAATGGCATATTCAGAAAAAACGACGTACCAGGAAGCGCGGTGGGTATCAAGGGTAGGGTAGTGGTAGACTTATGGTATGAGGCTTTGATGAGTTCAATGTCACGCAGAGTCATACTCTCCAAGTGATCCACGCTTAGTGCATGATGCTTGATGGCGACCTCTACACCACCTGAGTCAGCCAGCTCTTGGCCATGAATCTTGGGAATCATTCCCCATTTGGCTCCAGCTTCGAGGATATGACTTGTATCTTCTGGCGTAAAGAATCCCTCATCACAAAACACATCAATGAAATCGGCCAGATGCTGTCGCCCTACTTCTGGAATCATCTCCTCGATTACCAATTGTACGTAGCCTTCTTGCGAAAAACCTCGTCCCACGGCATGCGCTCCCAGGAATGTAGCCATTACCTTTAAGGGGGCAGTGGCTTTGATGCGCTGTATGACACGAAGCATCTTGAGCTCGTCGGCAGTGTTCAGACCATAGCCGCTCTTGATCTCAACTGCACCCGTACCCTTGCAGATAATCTCATTGATACGACGCATAGCCTGCCTGTAGAGCTCGTCCTCAGTGAGTTGGTGCAGACGGTCGGCACTATTGAGAATACCACCTCCCCGACGTGCAATCTCGGCATAGCTCATCCCTCGTATCTTATCCACAAATTCTCCTTCGCGGCTGTCAGCATAGACTAAGTGCGTATGACTGTCGCAAAAAGAAGGGAGCACACTTCCGCCCTTGGCATCCACCACATCATCGGCTTGGTCAGGACAAGTACCCATCGTACCAAAATCACTGAAAGCACCATTCTCAATGAGGAGCCAGGCATGGCTGATGGTCTCCAGCTGGTTCATCTCCTCACCGCTGAGAATCTGACGGCGTGAGCTGTCGCAAACCAGTGTTCCTATGTTTTTTATTAGTAGTGTCATCTTTTAGAAAAAATCCCAGCCGCCTCGGAAGGTGACTGGGATTCCCGTTGTAATATCAATGATGTTGCTTTACAGCGTTTATTCTGCTGCGGGAGCTTCTTCCTCTTCCACGAGGGCTTCTTCCTCTTCAACAGGAGCCTCATCAGCGACGGGAGCCTCTTCTACGGCGGGAGCAGCAACTTCCTCAGGAGCGTTCTCTGCTACGACGGTGACAGGAATCTCGACGACAACTTCTTTGTGGAAGTGTACGAGAGCAACATATTCACCAACCTTCTTGATGTCACGCATAGTGATGATCTTACGGTCGATTTCATGACCGAGCTTCTTCAGTTCCTCAGCAACAATGGCAGTATTGACAGAGCCATAGAGCTGGCCAGTGGTGCTGACCTTAGCGGGAATGGTGAGAGCCACACCCTGAAGAGTGTTTCCACGCTCCTCAGCGGCTGCCTTCTGAGCTGCAATCTTGTGAGCCTGCTGCTTAAGGTTCTCGGCGAGTACTTTCTTGGCTGACTCAGAGGCGATGATGGCCTTTCCCTGAGGAATGAGGTAGTTACGTCCGTAGCCGGCCTTCACGTTTACGATATCGTTCTTGTATCCCAGACCGATAATGTCTTCTTTCAAAATCAATTCCATAGTCTTGCGTCCTCCTTAAGTTTACTTCATCATGTCGGTTACGTAAGGCAGCAGTGCAATCTGACGTGCACGCTTCACGGCCTGAGCCACACGGCGCTGGAACTTCAGAGAGGTACCAGTGATGCGGCGAGGCAGAATCTTACCCTGCTCATTGAGGAACTTCTTCAAGAACTCGGGATCCTTGTAGTCAATGTACTTAATGCCACTCTTCTTGAAACGGCAATACTTCTTCTTCTTCGTGTCGATGGAAGGAGCGGTGAGATAACGGATTTCTGATTGTTCTGCCATGATTTAAGCCTCCTCTACTTTAGTCTGATACTTCTTGCGGCGCTTCTCTGCATACTCGGCAGCGAACTTGTCGAGCTTCACGGTCTGGAAACGAATGACCTTCTCGTCACGACGGAAGGCGGTCTCCAACGTCTTAATCACTTCCGGCTCAGCCTTGAATTCCATGAGGAAGTAGAACCCAGAGGTCTTCTTCTCAATCTGGTAAGCCAGTTTCTTCAGTCCCCAGGCCTCTTCGTTCACAATCTCTGCACCATTGTCGGTGAGCACATTCTTGAACTTGTCGACCGTTTCCTTTGTCTGATCGTCAGACAAAACGGGAGTCAAAATGAAAACGGTTTCGTACTGATTCATACGTCTTTAAAATGTTTATAAATGTTACTTTTGCAAAATGCGGCTGCAAAGGTACAAAAAAAATAGGAGTCAGGAGTCAGGAGATGTGAGTTATTCTCCAGTTCTTAACTTTTTTTAATCATCACGCCGGAAAAAACTCCTGGCTCCTAGCTCCTAACTCCTAACTTTTCATTACTTTTGCACCCTGATTCAGCGTATGTTTTATGAAATGGCTTAACAAACACTTGGGGATGGGACTGATGGTGACAGGCGTGGCACTTCTTGCGGCGCTTCACCTGCTACACCTGACCTTTGTCAGCCAGTTGCTTCTGCTACCCCTTCTCTTCATCCTTGCCGGCATCCTGCTCCATGTCCGCGCCATGAAAAAAGAGAGCAAATATTAGCCACAGCTATCTACAAGCCCTTCTATGGGACTGCGAAGAATGCGGCCTAGCACATAGCCTTCAGTGTCAGCGGCCTCAACCAACTGTTCGCGGTAGAAATAGGCGATGCTACCTACCGCTGAGAGGGGGAGGTCGGGACGACGGTAGGGCAGGATGTTGTGGCGGATAAAGTCGCGGAAGTTCTGTACCACCAAGCCCTGCACGGAGGAATGGCTGAGGTGCTGATAGATGTATTCCGAGAGGGAAGCCAGCCAACGGTTGGCCATGGGCTGACGGTAGACACGGTCTATCACGTCGCTCATCGACAGACCGAATAAATGTTCAAATTCTTCTTGAGCGCCATTGTATAACCGTTTCTTGTATAGAGCGTTAAGGAATAGCTTTCCAAGAGCCGCTCCCCCACCCTCGTCACCAAGAATATAGCCTAGCGGAGGTGTATTCTGCACAATACGCTGGCCGTCGAAGAGGCAAGAATTTGACCCTGTGCCCAAAATGCAGGCCAGTCCCTCCTGCCGCCCCAGAAGGGCGATTGCCGCTCCCATCATGTCGCTTTTCGCCACGATGTCCTTTGCATCAGGAAAGACGGTGCCAAGCAGACGTTGCATGCGCTCCTCCTGGTCGGGGCGCACGCCACTGCCATAGAAGCGGATGGAGAGGTGGGAAGTGAGAGGTGAGAGATGAGCGTTGAACGTTGGTAACAGCTCATTGCACAGGATGGAAAGAATGGTCTCGTCATCCTGGAGGACAGGGTTGATGCCCTGCGTCTTCACCCTTCTCGCCCCTATGGCCCAGTCGGTCTTGGTGCTCCCACTGTCAGCTATTAATAATGTACACGTGTTTCCCATTTCTCATTGTCTTACTTGTCTGATGTATTGTCTGTACCGGGCTCGTATCTTGTCCACATAATCTGCCGTTTCCGTGCCGCGCATATAGCCATAGTGTACGAGCGTATCCTGGTAGTAGGCCGGCTCTTTCAGCCGAAGAATATAGGTACGTACATCCTCCCAACACTGGGGGTTGAGTCGGTCGCGTTCCGCCAGCCGCATGGCATCCTTGATGTGGAAAGACCCGCCGTTGTAGCTGGCCAGCACCATGTTCTGGCGCTCCGTGCGGTCGTGGATATAGTTGAAGTCACGCTCCAGCTCATGCAGATAGCGTGTGGCGGCAGCGATATTCTGCTCAGGGTCGGTCATCTGGTCACGAGGCAGCCCCAGATGGTCGGCGGTCTTAGGCATGATCTGCATCAGGCCCCGGGCACCCGCCCATGAAGTGGCCTCCGGGTCGAAAGTCGACTCCTGATAGCACTGGGCTGCCAGCAGTCGCCAGTCCCAGCCGATACCCCGGGCATATCGCTTGAAGAGTTCATCGTAGTAGCTGATGACACCCTTGCGCAACATCGGCGCATGCACTCGCCTCTTCACACGGGGCTTTGTCAGCATCTGCTGTTCCTGGCGGCGCACATCCTCCATCAGCTGCGGGTTGTACCATGCAAGGAGGGCCTCCTGAAGTTCGCCTTTCCCCTGCCCCACCATCCATCCGGGCGACAGGGTGTCGGCCGTCATAGGCAGGGCTATCAGGTCGGCATCGCCGTCAGCCAGACGCCCCACGAGTTCAGCCGTGTCGCGGCATACGTCCACACGCAGCCTCACCCCTAAATGACCGGCAAATCGTTCTGCCAAAAGATAGTGCAGACCCAGATGGGAGCCTTGATAGTCATAGTAAGTCTCTGGCCCCGACAGCGTCAGGGCTATCAGCTCACCCGCCTGTTCTATCTGCGGCAGGTCGAAAACGCCGGAAGTGTCAGCCTCGCCTTGCCAGGGCGGAACGCTCTGCTCCTGCCGCTGACTGCATGCCAGCAGAGCCATCACCGCTGTTACACAGATGGCTCCGCAAGGCCACTTGGCCGGCATCGTTCTCCAATTCATCGGACGATGTTCTTCACTTTCTCGGCCAATACTGCCGACGGCTGCGGTTCGGCGCTGACCGGCAGCAGGTACCAGCGTACGGTCCAGCTGAGCCGCTCTCCAGGCTGCAAGAGGGTATAGGCCCCCTGGCTTTCCAGCTCAATATAGCTCTTTCCCCGGTTTACGTAGAACTGCACTTCGGCCTCACCGGGTGCAGGCTCACCAGCTTGCAGGTCCTGGAACTTCTTCACCAGCAGCAGACCATCGGCAAACCAAGCCAGCCAGCCCCGGCCGTCGGCATTCACCTTACGGTTTTGCGGTGCCTCGTCGGTGTGATACCAAGCTGCACCGTGGGCTGCCTGGAAGGTCATCAGCCCGGCAGGCCAGATACTGTCCACAGGAGCATCGAAGAAAATAACACCATCGCCGTTTACGACACGGGTAATCTCCCAAGGAGCCACACGACGAGGCTCACTGCCCTCGTTCTTGATAGAATATTGAACGACGAAGGCTCCGTCAGAGGCATCGGTCTGGAAATCCTTTCCCACGCTAAGTCCCAACCGCTGCGACACAGGGCTGCTGATGACTAGCCGGCCCTCGCCATTGTGCTCCACAGTGTAGGGCATCTTGTCGAACTCCTGTACCGGCGGCCAGTTCCACTCTTTCTGCGGACTGGTCCAGAAAGTACTGCCAAATGACTCAGGCCATCGCGACTGCGAGAGCACCTCCTTGTCCTGAAGTTTCAGCGAGAGGATTTTCCCGCCCTTTCCAATGTTGATGGTCATCTCAGCATCGCCACTCTTCAAAGTGAATAACTCGTCGCCATCGTCAGCCAATGACGGAAGGGCGACACATGTCAGTAAAGCTGCAACGAAAAAACTCTTCATGTTGATGTTATTTTTTAGAATTTGACGGCAAAGGTACAAAGAATCTGCGCACAAAACAAAAAAATGGGAATAAAGATTTGGCTGTTCTGCGAAAAATGGTTAACTTTGTGCCCTGAAAGCAAGAAACAACCTAATTTTTAATAATAACTAACTATTATTTTATGTCTTCAAAACTGAAAAGCTTGATTCGTCTGGGCGGTAACGTCCGGCGGATAGTGCTGCTGGCAGTGCTTGTCCTAGGCGGGACGCTGCTGGCCGACGCACAGACAAAGGTGACAGTCGTGGACGCCACAGGCGAAGCCGTGATTGGAGCCAGCGTCATTGAGAAAGGCACCCGCAACGGCGGCGTGACCGACTTGGACGGAAACTTCACCATTACGGTGAAGAGTGACAATCCCGTGGTCATCTCCTACATTGGCATGAAGAGCCAAACAGTCAGCGTCAAGGGCAAGAGCACGCTGACAGTCGTGCTGGAAGATGACAACACAACGCTGCAAGACGTGGTTGTGGTAGGCTACGGTACGATGAAGAAGACCGACCTGACAGGTTCGGTGTCATCGGTGAACACTGAGCAGCTGAATGCCAAGGGCGCTCCGTCGGTGATGGAGAACCTGCAGGGTGCCACCCCTGGCGTGAATATCACACAGAGCTCGGGACGTGCCGGCGGCGACTTCAACATTGAGATTCGTGGTAAGTCGTCCATCAACTCCGACACGAAGCCTCTCTATGTTGTCGACGGCGTGATGTGTAGTGACATCCAGTGGCTGAATCCTCAGGACATTGAGAAGATTGACATTCTGAAAGACGCCTCTTCGACAGCCATCTACGGTTCACGTGCCACTGCTGGTGTCGTGATGGTGACTACGAAAGGCGGTCTGGTCATCAAGCGCGACCAAAAGCCGACCATCAGCTACGACGGATACTACGGTTTGACGAAAACGACACGCATGCCCGATTTCGTGGATGGTCAGGAGTTCTACAATTACCGCTTCTTGAAGTTCCTCACTAATGCAGGTGCCAAAGGCGGCGCATTCCCAGAGGCTAACCCCACCTACCAGATTGGCGGCTCCATACTGGAGCAGTGCCTGCTGCGCGAGGGCATCGGCGAGGGTGAATATGTCATGAAAAAGATGCTGGCCAGTGGCAACACCTACGACTGGCCCGACCTTGTCACCCGCGACGGCAACCAGCAGAACCACTATTTGGCCGTAAACGGCGGCAGTGAGAGCGTGAACTACCATTTCGGCGTCGGCTATAACAAGGAAAAGGGTATCTACCTTGGCGACTCGCAGACGAAGATTAGCTTCAAGGGTAGTGTTGATGCGAAGATCAACAAGATCATCAGCGCCGGTTTCACCTTCAATGTGGCCAATATCAACCACGACTACGGCAACGACGATGCCATCAGGGTGGCTTTCCGTATGAACCCCTACATGATTCCATACGACAAGGACGGCAACATCAACCACAAGCCGGGCGCCTACACCTCGCTGGGTTCCAGTTCGTCCTATCAGTTCTCCGACCAGCTTAATTCACTCGACCTTCTGAAGAACACGTCGAAGAACCGTGAGACCTGGCGTGCACTAGGTAACTTCTATGTGAAGTTCGACCTCATGAAGGGTCTTGACTTCAAGACCACCATCTCGCCCAGCTATTCGTCCTATCGCCAGGGTTACTTTGCAGGCTATATTAATCCCGCAACCGGTCTGACCTATTCTGACGGCGATGAGAACTCCGTTACTCTGAACCAGCAGAACAGCTTCTCCTGGACGTGGGATAACATCATCAACTACAATACCACCATCGCCAAAGACCACACCATCGGCCTCATGGCGCTCTACTCCATGCAGGCTTCACGCACAGAGAACTCCGCCTGGGCTGCTTCCAAGGTGATGGAGAATACCGACTGGTGGAACCTGAAGTCGGGTGACTTCAATGCCGACAGCTCGTCGAACTCATACAGCGAGAACAGCATGACCTCGTATGCCCTGCGTGCCAACTACGGTTGGAAGAGCCGCTACCTGCTCACCGCTACGGTGCGCTGGGACGGTTCGTCGAAGCTGAGCAAGGACGAGCGTTGGGGCTGCTTCCCCTCAGTGGCTGCCGCATGGCGCATCACCGAGGAGTCGTTCATGCAGAAATACGACTGGATCAGCAACCTGAAATTGCGTCTTAGCTACGGTGTGACAGGTAACAACACTGGTATTGGCAACTACGACACCCAGCAGGTTACCTCCGGTCCTATCTACTATCCCATCGACGGTTCTTGGGCAAAGGGCTTCTATCCCTCTGGCATCGTCAACAAAGTGCTGAAGTGGGAGACCTCCAAAGAAGTCAACCTCGGCCTAGACTTCGGTTTCCTGAGAGGCCGCATTTCGGGTAGCATCGATGTCTACCAGAAGACTTCCAAGGACCTGCTCTTCGACGTGAAGCTCCCGCTGGTTTCGGGCGGCGGCTATCTGACGACAAACGTCGGCTCAGTCCGCAACCGTGGCGTGGAGCTTAGCCTCACTACTGTCAATATCGAGAACAAGGACTGGCACTGGCAGACCACTATCAACTTCTCGCACAACCAGAACAAGGTACGCGAAATCAACGGTCTCGACACGCAGCTGCTGTCAGGCAAGAACACGGGTAACTTCTTCCTGGGCTATTCAGCCACCAACGTCTGGGGCTATGAGTGGGGAGGCATCGTGTCCGACAAGATGATGACCGTACCCGACCATGCCATCGCCAAGGCCAAGGGCTTCACGCCTGGACAGCAGGTACGCGAGTACGACTATTATTATGCCTGCTACGGCCTCACAGAGGGCCAGCCCTGGGTTGTCGACCGCAACGGTGACGGTGTCATCAAGCCCGACGACGACAGAATCATCTGTAACAGCAACCCCGCCTGGACAGGCAGCTTCACCTCCTTCCTTTCCTGGAAGAACATCGACTTCTCGTTCTCACTCTATTCCAAACAGAACTACAAGGTGTTCTCCGACTTCCTGAACGGCGACATCCTGGCCATGAACGACCGTGGACGCAACAAGCTGGCCATGGACTGGTACATCCCTGCCGGCACGCTGATTGACGTTGACGGCGTGAACCCCGACGGCACCTACATCAACCCGAAGTATCAGGAGACAACCCACTACGGCGACTATCCCTTCCCCAACAACGGTGGCTCCAACGCCGGTGTTGGTGCACACAAGGGCTACTGGGACGAGGCCAAGGCCATCGTCGACGCTTCTTACGTGAAGGTGAAGAACATCACCCTGGGCTACACCTTCCCGAAGAGCATCATCAAAAAGTTCGGCTGCAATCACCTCCGTCTCTATGCAACTGTCACCAACCCGTTCGTATTCACAAGCTACAAGGGCTTCGACCCCGAGTGGGCTGACGCACAGGCAAAGAACGACGGTCCGAGTACTGTGACCTATCAGTTTGGTGCAAGCATTAAGTTCTAAGAGACAGAAGTCAATAAGTTAAAGAAGAAAAAGAAAATATGAAAAAGAGTATATATAATAAGGTATTTGCCGTTCTCATGGCAGGCATGACAATGGCAAGCTGCAGTGACTTCCTCGATGCAGAGAACAAGTCAGCTGGCGGATCGGCCGACGAGTTCTTCGCCAAGGATGCCTCGTCGCTGCTGGTGACTGCCTACAGCAGTTTCACTGCGCTGGTCAACCAAGTACCCATCTACGAGCAGGGTACCGACCTCTATATCAACACCCGTGGCCATGCTGCCGGCGAGTTTAACGAATACTCCTACACCCCGGCCAGCTCAACCTTCGAGAGCTACTATTCCAACGCCTACAAGGCCATCAACTATGCCAACGGCGTGCTGAACTATGCCGACGCTAATTCCTCACTGGCCTACGAGGCACGTTTCCTGCGCAACTGGGGCTATTATCTGCTCACGCAGCAGTTTGGCGGGGTGCCCTTCATCACCCAGTACATCAATTCGCCCGAGCGCAGCTATCACCACACGCCGCTCAGCGAGATCTACACCTCAATGATTGAGGACTTGACCGACCTCTACAACAACTCTTCGCTGGAGCCTGTCAGCAAGCACGACGGCCATGCCAGCAAGCAGGCAGTAGCCGCTCTGCTGGCCAAAGTCTGTCTGGCAGCAGGCTGGGACATCGACACCTCGCTCGGCAATGCTGAGCAGGGCACCTACAGCGTGAACGACACCAAGCACTTTGCCGAGGCTGCCGCCTGGGCTGAGAAGGCTATCAACGGCATCAGTCTGACCATGTCGTTCGAAGACAAGTGGTCGCCCGCCAACGAGGGCAATGCCGAGGAGATATTCTCCATTGTCTTCCAGCGCGAAGGCTTCCCGGGTGAAGAGTCGAGCGGTGGCCACAGCCGTCAGAACACCTTCGGAGGATACTATGGCAACTGCACTGCCACAGGTCTGAAGAATGTGGACAGCGACAACCAGCAGAGTGAAAAGAGCATGTACCTCTTCGAGCCTGGCGACCAGCGCTACGAGGCCACGTTCATGACCACCCTCTACAACTCCCGCCTGGTCGACGGTTCTGCCACTTGGGGCAACGAGGGATACTATGCCTACTACAATGCCTCGGATAAGAAAACGTTGCCCATAGCCAATCGTTTCTTCCCCTACTACGCCAACCAGAACGACGTAGCTGCAGAGATTGCCGCCAACGCCAGCCAGTATGTCAGGGGCGACGGCATCAACGAGGTGATAGTGGCCATTCTTTCTTCGCCCGTCGTAAAGTACACGTTCAAAGCCGACGGCACCTACACCAAGAGTACGGTTGACCTGGCCTCCTACAACACTCAGGTGAACAACGGTGTCTGCGTCAAGAAGTTCGACGACCCTGAGTCGGCACAGCTCTCCGACTCCAACGACTACCGCGACCTCGTGGTCTTCCACGCCAGCGACCTCTACCTCGTGGCTGCCGAGGCCTACCTCATGGCAGGCAACACCAGCAGCGCCCTCGCCAAGATCAATGCCGTGCGCCAGCGTGCTGGTCTGCCCGCTCTTGCTGCTTTCGACAGCTATCAGCCCCAGTACCACACCCCATCGTCGTTCACCATCCGCGACATCGACCTCATTCTCGATGAGCGTGCACGCGAACTCTATGCCGAGGGGCACCGCTGGACTGATCTCCGTCGTACGAAGCAGCTCGTCCGCTACAATGTGGCTTTCAACGATGCCGTAACTTCAGCTAGTCAGATGGCCGATGTCGCAGGCAACTACAAATGGCTGCGTCCCATCCCCCAGAACGAAATCAGCTCGAACACGGGCATCTCCAACGCCGACCAGAATCCTGGCTACGGTGGCGTAGAATAACATGAAACTTTTTAACGGTAAAAACTCATCAATATGAAAAAAATAGTCTATTCATTGGTCGCGCTGCTCGCATTCAGCTGCTCCCTCGCTTCCTGTTCCGACGACGATGACAACAACATCAACTACAGCACCACAGCCGAGAAAGGTGCCGCAGGAACATACACCGGCACCTGGAAGCAGACAGAAGACGGTACTACGGACACCTCTACCTGTGAGGGCACCATTACGCTGACCGCAACCGATTCCATCAACTGCGTGGATGTCACCTTCAACGCCCCTGACTTTGAAATCAACGCTACCTCCGTGGCCAACATCACGCATGCCCAGCACGGCTTCGTCCTCAACAACAATGTTGACACGAACCCCCTCGCTGCTGCATTCACAGGAAAGATCGACGAGAACGGAAATCTCTGTGTCAACTTCATGAAGCAACGCCGTGTAGGCCGCAAGCAGTACACCTTCTTCTTCGTCTTCGAGGGCAAGAAGAACTAATCTGAACATTCCGGCGGGAGCCGGTAAGCAAATCATCCCGGCTCCCACTCCATGTTAAACCACTTTATTTATTATTCATTTAAAAATTAAAAATTATGAGAAAAATTCTACTTTCTGCTGCTGCCCTCGTGGCAGCAATGAGCGTCAATGCTCAGGTGTTCAAAGTCAGCGCCGAGGCCAACGGCATCACTTCCGATGCTGTTGACGTGGCAGCTGGACTGGTCTGGGGCGAGATTGAGGGCACTGTCACCATCTCAAATCCCTTTGCTACCCAGCACAAGTCTGTCGACGCCAAGAACGACGATTTCAACAAGGTGATCATCGACGGCAACGAAATTGCCACCTCCGACGGTGTTCAGGGACAGGACAACCCCAAGGACGCTGACGGTGGCAACCCTGCCGTCACCTTCAAAGAGACTGTCTCTGGTGCAGCCATCCAGCTCGACGTGAAGAAAGACGGCTGGATCTACGTTGTAGCCAAGCTTTCTACCAACAAGCAGTACATCGTCTTCGAAGAAGGACTTCCCATCGGCTATAAGATTGCCATGGAGGTGAACAATGAAGCCGTTCCCAGCGGTGTGATTAACCTTGAGATCAAGGGTTCTGGCGAGTTCAACAACCTCACGCTCGACCAGTATCCCAACGGCATCATGTGGGTCATCCGCGAGTTCCTTCAGGATCCTGAAGCCGCTACCGCCGGCAACGGCTTGGGCGTGTTCTATTTCCCCGTAGCTGCCGACTGCAAGTATCTGGCCCATGCCACAGGCTCTAAGATTACCTGGACCGCCGTCTACTTCAGCGAGACTGAGGCTGCCAGCGTAGCCGTTTCGGGCGACGGAGTCAGCAGAACCCTCATCGGTGATGCCGCTAACATCGCCAACGTCAAGACAGCTGCTGAGAAGGGTGACATCTACAACCTCGCTGGTCAGAAGGTTTCCCAGAACTACAAGGGCGTCGTCATTGCCAATGGCAAGAAGATGATACAGAAGTAATCTGTACTTCCCTACCCTATTTCAAGTGAAATGAGCGGGCCGTTTAAAGCGGCCCGCTCATCTTTTAGCCCCCTAAGTTAGGGGGTTGGGGGTCTGAACAGGCGCGAGTCCCCCTAAGTTAGGTGGCTCGTAGCTCGTCCAAGAACTTAAGGACTCTTATTTTCCCTAAAGAAGGAATTGACATCAAGTGTGGGAAAAAACAGACAATGATATAGAAGTTGACCTATTTGTGTGGTAGCCGGAGAAGACATCCCAGGTCAACTGCTATATCGTTGCCAAAAAATAACATCGTGCGAAAAATTTTTAGCCATTTGTTTGGCCATTACAAATAAAAGTTGTAACTTTACACCCAAAATCAAAAACACCATCTAACAACAATCAAAAAAACACTTCAACAAATGAAATCACTTAAAGGAACAATGCTTGGAGCAGGTGCCCTGACGGCACTTGCCTTTGCAGCATGTACCGGTGGCCAGCCTGCTGAGCCACAGCTCACGGCTTCGGGTCTCGACCCGGCCAAGTTTGACACCATCGTCGGCACCGACACGGTGAAGCTCTACACTCTGAAGGGCGACAACGGCATGGAGGTGTGCATCACCAACTATGGCGGACGTGTAGTCTCGCTGATGGTTCCTGACCGCGACGGCCAGCTGACCGACGTGGTACTAGGCTTCGACAACGTGGCCCAGTATATGGACACGCAGCACACGCCTACCGACTACGGCTCCAGCGTTGGCCGCTACGCCAACCGCATCAACCTGGGCAAGTTCACGCTGAACGGTACGGAGTACCAGCTGAAGCAGAACGACAAGCATCCCGGCGACCGCAACCACTGTCTGCACGGCGGAGGTGACACGGGCTGGATGAACCAGATCTATGCAGCTGAGCAGCTGGACAGCACCACGCTGAAACTGACCATCAAGGCTGCTGACGGGGAGAACGGATTCCCTGGCAACGTCGTGGCTGTCACCACCTACAAGATTCTGAACGGCAACACGCTCGACATCGTATGGGAGGCCACTACCGACAAGCCCACCATCATCAACCAGACGAACCACAACTACTATAACCTCTCCGGAGACTTCGAGGAGGTGGCCGGCGGCCTGAACCAGCTGCTGATGGTGAACGCCGACTCGTTCACCGTGGCCGACGACTCGTACATGCCCACTGGCGAGATTCGCGCCGTGGAAGGCACGCCCATGGATCTGCGCACGGAGCATGCCATCATCGACGGCCTGGACCGTGAGTTCGACCAGATTAAGAACGCCAACGGCGGCTACGACCACAACTGGTGTCTGAACACCAAGGGCGACGACAAGCAGGTGGCCGCTACGCTCTATTCGCCGAAGACCGGCATCTTCATGGAAATGTTCACCAATGAGCCTGGCGTGCAGGTCTACACCGGCAACTTCCAGGGCATTCAGGGCGAGGAGAACATCGTGCGCAAGCTGGGCAAGCACTATCCGCAGTACATCTCTGTCTGTCTGGAGAGCCAGAAATATCCCGACAGCCCGAACCATCCCGAATGGCCCAGCCCCGTGGTGACGCCTGAGAAGCCCTACTACAGCCACGCTGCCTATAAGTTCAGCATCAAGTAGTAAACTCTTTAAAGCATCTATATTGTAAATTGTAAATCTTTAAAATAGTAAACTTCAAAAATGGATTGGAACGCTAAAGAATTTATCTGGCTCGACTGGCTGGTGCTGGCGCTGGGTATTGTTGGTGTGATATGGTTTGTCTATCACGCTATCAAGAAAGACAAAGAGAAGATGAAGGGTGCCGACTCGCAGGACTACCTTTTTGGTAAGGGCGAGCCTTGGTACGTCATCGGTATGGCTATCTTCGCAGCCAACATCGGTTCGGAGCACCTCGTAGGCCTCGCCGGAACCGGTGCAAAGGATGGTGTGGGAATGGCTCACTGGGAGATGCAGGGATGGATGATCCTCATTCTCGGTTGGCTCTTCGTCCCCTTCTATCAGCTGCTGAACAACAAGATGGGCAAGATCATCACGATGCCTGACTTCCTGAAGTTCCGCTACACCAAGCGTACTGGCTCATGGCTTAGCATCATCACGCTCATCGCCTACGTGCTGACTAAAGTGTCGGTGACGGCCTTCACGGGCGGTATCTTCTTCGAATACCTTATCGGACTGCCCTTCTGGTGGGGCGCCTTGGGACTCATCGGCGTTACTGCCGTCTTCACCGTCATCGGTGGCATGAAGGGTGTGATGACGATGTCGAGCATCCAGACACCCATCCTGATTATAGGCTCCTTCCTCGTGCTCTTCCTCGGACTGTCGGCCCTTGGTGGCGGCAGCATCGTAGAAGGATGGGGCAACATGATGGAATACTGCCGGCAGCTGCACGACGGCTATGGCACCACCCACATGTTCCATTGGGCCGACATCAACGAGTCGGGCCAGCCCGACCCGCTCTACCATGAGTATCCCGGATTCGTGGTGTTCATCGGCGCTTCCATCATCGGTTTCTGGTACTGGTGCACCGACCAGCATATCGTTCAGCGTGTGCTCGGCCAGCAAAAGGGTGAGAGCAATACCGAGGTGATGAAACGTGCACGCCGAGGCACCATCGCTGCCGGTTACTTCAAGCTGCTCCCCGTGTTCATGTTCCTTATCCCCGGCATGGTAGCCATCGCTCTGAGCAACGATCCTAACAGCGGCATCTCTATGGACATCACCAACCAGCATGACACCGACGGTGCCTTCGCCATGATGGTGAAGTCGATACTGCCCGCAGGCATCAAGGGCTTCGTCACCATCGGCTTTATCTGCGCCCTCGTCACCTCGCTGGCTGCATTCTTCAACTCGTGTGCCACGCTGTTCACTGAGGACTTCTACAAACCCATGAAGAAGGGCATGAGCGAGGCTCACTATGTGCTCGTAGGACGTATCGCCACTGTCGTCGTCGTCGTACTCGGCCTGCTCTGGCTGCCCGTCATGATGGGCATGGGCAACCTCTACAGCTATCTTCAGGGCATACAGTCTCTATTGGCCCCCGCTATGGTGGCTGTGTTCACACTTGGCATCCTTTCGAAGAAGATCAGCCCGAAGGCTGGCGAATGGGGCCTTATCGGAGGCTTCGTCATAGGCATGTTGCGCCTGGTGACCAATGTCATTACCGACACTGGCTCTAAGGTGATGGACGGTGCCTTCTGGGAAGCCACAAGCTGGTTCTGGCAGACCAACTGGCTCGTGTTCGAGTGCTGGCTGCTCGTGTTCATCGTGCTGCTGATGGTGGTTGTGACATTCTTCACTCCTGCTCCCTCGAAGGCCCAGGTGGAAGCTATCACCTTCACGCCTGAATATCGTAAGCAGATTCGCGAGAGCTGGGGCATTTGGGACATCGTCGGCACCCTGGGTGTCATTGCCTGCTGCGCCCTGTTCTACTGGTATTTCTTCTAAACAGAAATGACCTACTACAGTGAACATTCCAAAGTCTGGCTGTCGGTCGACGTCATCATCTTCGGTTTCGACGAAGGAAAGCTGAAGGTGCTCATCGGCCGACGCCAGATGGAACCGGGACGCGGCGAATGGAGCCTCTACGGAGGCTTCGTCGCCGCCAACGAGGGCATCGACGAATGTGCCGCAAGGACGCTCCACGAGCTGACGGGGCTGAAAAACCTGTACATGCGACAGGTGGGGGCCTTCGGAGCCATCGACCGCGATCCAGGCGAGCGTGTGGTCTCCATTGCCTACTATGCACTCATCAACGTGAAGGACTACGACGAGAAGCTCAGACAGGAGCACAATGTGGAATGGGTAGACATCAACCAGCTACCCCCACTCTACTCCGACCATAACGAGATGGTCAGTCAGGCGCTGCGCCGCATGCGGCTGAAAATCAAGACCGAGCCCATCGGCTTCCGGCTCTTGCCACAGCTCTTCACCCTCACCCAGCTGCAGCGGCTCTACGAGGCCGTCGGCGGGCAGGAGATTGACAAACGCAACTTCCGCAAGCGCATCAAGGACATGGACTTCATCGAGAAGACCGAACTCATCGACAAGCTGTCGTCGAAGCGCGGAGCTGCCCTCTACCGTTTCAACAAGAAGGTATATAACGAAGACCCTAACTTTAAACTATAACAAAATGCTAGAAGAACTCAAACAGAAAGTATTCAAGGCCAACCTCGACCTGGTGAAGCAGGGACTGGTCATCTTCACCTGGGGCAACGTCTCAGGCATCGACCGCGAGAAAGGCCTGGTGGTCATCAAGCCGTCGGGTGTCAGCTACGACGAGATGAAGGCCGAGGACATGGTGGTGGTAGACCTGGAAACGGGCAAGGTGGTCGAAGGCGACCTCAACCCGTCGAGCGACACACCTACACATCTTATATTATATAAGGCCTTCCCCAACATCCAGGGCGTGGTGCACACACACTCCACCTATGCCACTGCTTTCGCACAGGCTGGCCGCGACATTCCCAACATCGGCACTACTCATGCCGACTATTTCTACAAGGACATCCCCTGCACCCGCGACATGACCAAGGAAGAGGTGGAAGGGCAGTATGAGCTGGAGACGGGCAACGTCATCGTAGACGAAATCCTGAACATCCGGAAGATCAACCCCGACCACACGCCCGCTGTCCTGGTGAAGAACCACGGCCCGTTCTCATGGGGCACCTCTCCCGACAATGCCGTCTACAACGCCAAGGTGATGGAGCAGTGCGCCAAGATGGCCTTCGTGGCCTTCAGCGTCAACCCCAACCTCACCATGAACCCGCTCCTCATAGAGAAGCACTACAGCCGCAAGCACGGCCCCAACGCCTACTACGGCCAGAAGGGACAGAAACATTAATCCCTGCCGGACTCCCCGAAGGGGGAGGAAAACAACAAAAAAACACAACTGATTATATAACTAAAGACCCGAGCCCCGAAACGGTCCTCCCCCAAGCGGGAGTTAGAGGGGGCCAAACAGTATGTTTAAAGATTTAGAGATTTGGTGGGTAACTGGTGCACAGCTCCTCTACGGAGGCGACGCAGTGGTTGCAGTAGACGGACATTCAAAGGAGATGGTCGAGGGGCTGAACGCCGGCGGCAACATCCCCGTTAAGATTGTCTATAAAGGCACGGCCAACAGCTCGAAGGAAGTAGAGCAGGTGATGCTGGCGGCCAACAACGACGAGAAGTGCGTGGGCATCATCACCTGGATGCACACCTTCTCACCCGCCAAGATGTGGATCAAGGGCCTGCAGCAGCTGCAGAAGCCGCTGCTCCACTTCCACACCCAGTACAACGCCGAGATTCCCTGGGAGTCCATCGACATGGACTTCATGAACCTCAACCAGAGTGCCCACGGCGACATCGAGTTCGGCCACATCTGCACCCGCATGCGCATTGCCCGCAAGGTGGTCTGCGGCTACTGGAAGGACGAGAAAGCCCAGAAGCAGATTGCCGTCTGGGCACGCGTGGCTGCCGGCGTGGCCGATGCCCACAATGTGCGCTGCCTCATGTTCGGCATGAACATGAACAACGTGGCCGTCACCGACGGCGACCGTGTGGAGTTCGAGCAGCGTCTCGGCTACCATGTAGACTACTATCCCGTCAGCAGCCTGATGGAGTACTTCAAGAAGGTCACCGATGCCGAGGCCGACGCACTCGTCGAGGAGTACAAGAAGCTCTACACCATCAAGATCGACGAGAGCGGTGAAGCCGTCTACTGGGAGAAGGTGAAAAACAGCGCCAAGGCCGAGATTGCCCTCCGCCGCGTGCTGAAGGACGAGGGTGCCACCGCCTTCACCACCAACTTCGACGACCTGGGCGACGCCGACATCGACGCTCCCGACTTCTGTGGCTTCGACCAGATTCCCGGCCTCGCCTCACAGCGCCTCATGGAAGAGGGCTACGGCTTCGGCGCCGAGGGCGACTGGAAGACGGCCTGCCTCTATCGCACACTCTGGGTCATCCAGCATGGCATGCCCACAGGCTGCTCCTTCCTCGAGGACTACACGCTCAACTTCGCCGGCGACCGCTCGTCGTGCCTCCAGAGCCACATGCTCGAGATCTGCCCGCTCATCGCTACCGACAAGCCCAAGCTCGAAGTACA
>JAEEGG010011048.1_pt1 | contig 19803 bp, 18 predicted proteins | sample 9134161 | NCBI WGS metagenome assembly JAEEGG01 (sample SAMN16246543, study PRJNA631951) | gut metagenome | biome: gut microbiome; feature: rumen; material: CR-attached | host: Bos | place: Iran: Karaj | collected 2018-10 | reverse complement strand
GGAGAGCGGCCGTCATGCAGGCGGGATGGCCTGACTGAGTCGTGATTAATTGTGAACAGCGGGGAATAAAGAGCTCAGGCGCAATGATTTAAGGCAGATCCGGTTTTGCTCATTTTGATCTGTCAGATCTCGCAAAAGCAGCATGTATTGTTTCTGACAGACACCGTTTGAATTTATAGTTTGCATGGACGGGCGCATTGATTAGCACATTGATTAACCACAGGGAGGGCGGTTTATGATGGAATTTTTCGATCAGCTGACAGGTCTTGAGCTCTTCTACCTCATGATGATTACGGCAGGCGGGACAGTTTTTCTGATGAGACTGATCCTGATGTTTTTTGTGGGCACAGACGGCGATCCCTCAGCGGCTGACGCTTCTATTGCGGACAGCTCGGATGCGCTGCTCCGGTATGTCTCCATCCAGTCGCTGTCGTCATTTGCTCTGGTAGGAGGCCTGGCCGGCTTCTGGGCGGAGAGAACCTTTCATAACAGCATGGTCTCGGTGCTGGTTACCCTTTTCGCCGGGGCGTTTATGGTTTTCATAATGGTTAAGATAACCATGCTCCTTATGAAGCTCCAGACCAAGGGAAACCTCGAGATATCAGACGCCGTGGGCAAGGAGGGGACGGTTTACCTCACCATTCCGGAAGATGGCATGGGACAGATTGATTTTAATATGCAGGGCAGAAAGCTTTTTCGGAAAGCCGCTTCCGAGACCGGCCAGCGCCTGGCCACCGGAACCAAGGTCAGGATTGTCAGAGTCACCGATGATTCCGTTCTGATGGTGGAACCTATGAACAGTGCCGGAATCCGGGACAAAAATCCCGGGAAGCAGTCCTGAGCCCGCCGGGTTCGGGTTTATCCCGGGCCGGCAGCAAGCAGTTTTCAGATTTTTTTAGATATTTTGTAATTTTCACCCTTTGTTAAATACGGAGATTAAATTATGGCTTCATTTGTGGGTATTGTGATGGTAGCCTTCGCCGCTATCATCGGCATGGCCGTAGTCATATTCATGATAAACCGGTACCGGAAGTGTCCGCCGGATCAGATTCTGGTGATTTCCGGCATGGTGGCCGGCAAGAAGACCGCAAAGTGCATTCACGGCGGCGGTGTTTTTGTATGGCCGTTTATTCAGGACTATACCTATATGGATCTGAAGCCCATGACCATCAATATTCCGCTGACCGGCGCGCTTTCCAAGCAGAATATTCGCATTAATGTGCCTTCCAGCTTCACCGTGCAGATTTCCCCCGACGAGGATATCATGGGCAATGCCGCAGTGTGCCTTCTGGGACTGGGGCAGCCGCAGATCGAGGATACCGCCAAGAACATCATTATCGGTCAGCTGCGTCTTACCGTGGCTTCCATGGACATTGAGGAGATCAACCAGGATCGCGAGGCCTTCCAGAAGAATATCACCGCCAATGTGGAACCGGAGCTGAACAAGATCGGCCTTAAGCTGATCAACGTTAACATCACCGATATCACCGACGAATCCGATTACATCGAAAGCATCGGTAAAAAGGCCGCCGCCGAGGCTGTTAACAAGGCTAAGATCGATGTGGCCAATCAGGAAAAGATCGGCGCCGTGGGCGAATCCGAGGCCAACAGGGAAAAGAACATTTCCGTGGCTCAGAACCAGGCTGAGGCTCAGAAGGGCATGAAGCAGGCCGAGACCGGACAGCGCCGTTACGTGGCTGATCAGGAATCTCAGGCTATCGCCGGCGAAAACGACGCCAAGAAGAATATCGCCCAGTCCAATGCCGAGCTGGAGGTTATCCAGGCCGAGGCCCATCAGCGTGCCGAGGTAGCCAAGAGTCAGGCCCAGGCGGAAATCGAAAAGGCCAAGTATCAGGCTGAGAAGCAGAGACTTAACGCTCAGGAAATCTCCCGTCAGGAAATCGACAAGGAGAAGATCATCATCGATGCTCAGGCCGTGGCCGAGAAACAGCGCGAGGAAGCCCGCGGTCAGGCAGACGCCGTGCTCATGAAGTACCAGGCTGAGGCTCAGGGTCAGAAGGCTCTTCTGGAAGCCAAGGCCTCCGGTTACGCCGAGCTGGTCAAGAGCGCCGGAAACAATGTGGAAGCTGCTTCCACCCTGCTTATTATTGAAAAGCTGGAGCAGCTCGTGGGACTCCAGACCGAAGCCATCAGAAACATCAAGATCGACAAGGTTACCGTCTGGGATCATGACGGCAACGGCGGCTCCGGCGACGGCAAGACCGCTACGGCAAATTTTCTGTCAGGCATGGTGAAGAGCCTGCCGCCGCTTCATGACGTTGCCAAGATGGCCGGTCTTAATCTGCCGGAGTATCTGGGTTCTGTGGATCCTGACAAGGTTAAGCAGGCGGAATCAGACAAGGCCAAGCAGGCGGGATCGGCGAAGCTGCCGAAGAACTGGCCGGCCGCCGACTAAATCTTTTCAGATAATTCTGTTGTAAATCATCCGGAAAGCCCCGACAATATGCGGGGCTTTTTTAATGCGCGGTATTTCTGCTTCCTGAGATGCCGTTTCCGTTTATAACAGCAAGGACGATTACTTCCATGAAGGAACTTCTTAATATTGACGAAATTTTTATGCTGGAAGCCCTTCGGGAGGCCCGGCGATCCTGGGATCTGGGGGAGGTTCCCGTGGGAGCGGTGGTGGTCAAGGACGGCATGATTGTGGCCCGGGGCTGCAATCTGATGATTACCTCCCATGACCCCAGCGCTCATGCGGAAATGGTGGTGATCCGGGAGGCGGCCCGGCTTACGGGGAACTACCGCGTTTACGGGGCCACCCTGTATGTGACGCTGGAGCCCTGCGTCATGTGCACCGGCGCCATTATCCTGTCCCGGGTGGATCGGGTGGTGTACGGGGCGCAGGATCTTAAAACCGGCGCTCATGAATCGGCCTTTCATCTTCTGGCGGAACCCCTGCACAATCATGTGCCGGAGGTCACCGGAGGAGTGCTCCGGAAGGAATGCGGGGACATCCTGACTAACTTCTTTAAGATGCGCCGCATGGAGAAGAAGGCCCGTAAAATGAGGGAGCGGGCAGAGCGGGAGTCCGCTCTCGCCGCCGCTCCGGAAGCAGGCGGCGTTTCTGAGAAATGCTGAGGCGCCTGAATCTCAGATCTCATTTAAAGCGCTGTTCGCCTGGGCGGCGGCGACCTTGGCCAGCTTTTTCTCTTCGATGCCCGCCAGATATTCGTAAATGGCAATCTGGGAACGCAGCTTTTTCCTGTTTCCTCTTTTCACATAGGCATTGCTCTGCTCGGCATCGATAACCCGGGCCTTCATGGTATCCTGGAACTGAATGCTGAGAATTTCCAGAATCCGGTTTTTCAGAATGGGCGACAGCACGGGAGTGCCCACCTCAATGCGGGTGTCCAGATTCCGGGACATCCAGTCGGCGGAGGAAATAAAGAGTTTGGGATTGCCGTTGTTGTAGAAATACATCACCCGGGGATGCTCCAGGAATCTGTCCACAATGCTGATAACCCGGATGTTTTCGCTGAGCCCGGGAACTCCCGGCTTGAGAGAGCACATGCCTCTGATGATCATATCGATCTGCACGCCGGCCTGAGAAGCCTTGTAAAGCTCGCTGATAAGCTCCTTATCCACCAGATTGTTCACCTTTACCAGAATTTTGCCGGTAAAGCCCGAGCGGGCGTTATTGATCTCGTTTTCCACCATATCGGTGATTTTTTTCCGGGCATTGATGGGGGACACCAGAAGCCGGTCGAACTTGGTGTGGATATAGGGGAACTCGATAAAGGTAAAGACCTCCTCCACCTCATGAGTGAGCTCCGGATGCTTGGTGAACAGGGCGAAGTCCGTGTAGATCTTGGCGGTCTTTTCATTAAAGTTCCCGGTGCCGATATGGGCATAGCGGGTAGGCTGACCGTCCTCGATGCGGGTGATGAGGCAGAGCTTGGAATGGATCTTGAGACTCGGCATGCCGAAGAGCACCTTCACTCCGGCGTCGGTGAGTCTGCTGGCCCATTTGATGTTGTTTTCCTCGTCAAAGCGGGCCTTGAGCTCCACGATTACCGTTACATGCTTGCCGTTGTTGGCGGCGTCAATAAGGGAGCTTATGACCCGGCTCTTGGAGGCCACGCGGTAGATGTTTATCTTGATGGCGGTGACTGCCGGATCGTAGGAGGCCTGTCTTAAAAGCTCGGTAAAGTAGCGGAAGGTGTGGTACGGATAGTAAAGCAGAATATCGTGCACGCTTATGGCCTCGAAGGCATTGGCCGCGGAGTCGAAGTCCACGGAGTAGAGCTCGGGCAGGGGAGTGTTTTCAATATACTCCCGTCCTACATTGGGGAAGCCGGTGAAGTCCTTGAAGTTGTGGTAGCGGCCGCCCTCCATCACGGAGTCGAAGTCCTGCATGCAGAGCTTTTTCACAATGTAGCGCACCATCTCCTTGGGCATTTCCTTGTCATAGGCAAAGCGCACCGGCATGGAGACCAGGCGCTGCTTCAGGCTCTGGGACATGTTTTCCACAAAGGATCTGTCCATCTGGGAGGAGAGGTCGTATTCCGCATCCCGGTTCATCTTGGCGGAGTAGGCGCTGATTTCATCGTAGTCAAAAAGCCCCTTGAAGATAATATCGAGACCGACGCGGATCACATTGTCCAGGATCATCAGCACCTTGTCCTTTTTGTTTCCGAAGGTGGGGATCTGAATAAATCTGGGGATCTTGTCGGTGGGAACCTCAATAAGGGCATAGGTCACCCGGCTCTGACCGTCCTTGTCGCGGTTTTTGTCCTCCCGGACGTCCTCTCCGGATTTCCGGGAGCCTGCCTGTTTTCCCTTGCGGGGAAACCGGGTCATTTTTACCAGGAGGTAGGCATATTTGTCCTTGAGGAAGGAGACCAGGTCGATGTCATCGTTCAGGATTACCGGGGAGATATGCTTTAAGACATTTCTCCGGAAAAAGTCGATAACCCAGTTCCGCTGCTCCGGAGTGATTTCCTTTTCGTCATAGAGGAAGATGTTGTGGGAGGCCAGCTCGGTCAGGAGCGAGATGTAGGTGCGATCGAAGGTGTCGTTGAGCTTTTTAACCTTGCTGAGACATTTTTTGAGGACTTCCTTCGCTCCGGAGTCATTGCCGTTTTCCTCGTCAATCACCACCCGTCTTTTCAGATCGGCGATTTTTACCTTGAAGTATTCGTCCAGATTGCTGGAGTAGATCCCCAGAAAACGCACCCGTTCCACCACGGGGACGCTCTTGTCCTGAGCCTCCTGCAGCACCCGTTCGTTGAAGGAAAGCCAGCTTAATTCCTTGGGAATCCATGATGAAGGATCATTGTTCATAAAAGCCTCTGTCTAGCAGCATAGAGTTAAGCAGCAAATAGTTTACCGGGACGAAACCGCCGGAAAGCCTCCGGCGGTTCCGCATTCCGCCGGATCAGAACAGGCCCAGAAATTTTTTCCGGGTGTAAAAGGGGGCGATGTTCTTCAGGGCGGCCCTGAGGAACTCGCTGTCCTCCCGGTAAATCATAAAGTCGGTGTGCAGGGTTCCGGAGTGCTTTTCCGCGGTCATGGAGAGACCGGGGAAGATATCCTGCGGCCGGTCAGGGGTTTCCGTAACCACGAGATAGGTGATTTCGGCGATGCCGGCGGCATTTTTGCGATCCGGCCACTGGAGGGCCACCAGCCAGGCCTTCTTAATGTTTTTAAGCTCCTCCATATCCCGGGAGAGGGCCTCAAGGAGACTGTCCGGACGGTTCTTCGGGGTGCCGGCGGCCACGGTGGTGCCCTTGGGAATGGAAAACAGGCGGTAGGGCTCCTTCATGGGAGCCGTGGTAAAGGACATTTTTCCCTGAGGGGCGCGGAGCATGGCCGAGAGGAGCTCCCGGTCAATGGTGATGCCGGCCCCGAAGGGGTTAACCACCACTCCCTTGAGGATGCTGTCCTGCCCGGTGACGGTTTCCGCCACGCTGGTGAATTTCTGCACAATGTTTCCGGTTTTATCCAGGTTGAACTTTTTAAATTCGTCCGCATTGGTGAATACGGGACAGTAATGCTCGTCCCGGGCATTTTTGATAAGGACGTAATTCAGTTTGGCATCGTCGGAGAAGGTTACGCCGCCGTTATCGAACTTGTAGCTGCCGTCCAGCTTTACCGGCACGATGACCTTGGCCTTTCTGAGCTCAGAGAGCGCCATGCGGCGGTTGATTTCGGTCTGAGATTCCACCAGAAATCCCAGAGCCTTGTCCAGCGCGGTATTGTCCACGCCGTAGTTTATGGGGATCTGCGGTTTCTCGCTGTCTTTGTTTTTGCTGCTGTCTTCCTGCGCCATTTTTTTTCTTCTCCGTGGGTTCTTTTTCTCATGTCATTGTAGCAAAGACCGGGCTTTTAAACTATGCGGACGTAGCGGGATCTCGCAGGAATAAGAGCCCGGAGACAAAAAGCCCCGGGAAAGCTCCGGATCCCCCGCTCTCTCCGGGAAAACGGTTCTCCCTTGCGGCGAAAATTACTCAAATTCCGGCGTTTTCTGCCGCTAATTAAGGTGACAGAAAAATTTTTTAACGAAAGCTTTAAGCTTTGCTGAAAAGGCATGCGGGCAAGCGAAAACGGATTAGCAGGAGCGCGGCGTTTACAGGGATGATTGAGGCCGGTCTTAAGGACTTGCGCGGGGTGTCACGAAGAGATGAAGAAAAAGGAGGTGCGCCATGGATGCCGTCTTTGCCATTCTTCCCAGATACAGCGGGGGCCCTCAGATTCTTAACTTCAAAAGAGGGGTCAGAAAAACCTCCGGAATTCGGCCGCTGAGAGAATACTGCGATGAAGACGAGGAGAGATCCGGCTACGGCCGCGATGGCAGCTCGGATGAGCGGAGTAACGAAGAAGCAGTTTATGATCGGAAGGGACTCAGATCCGACAGCGAAAAGCGCGGCCGGGATATTGACTTCGAGGCCTGAGATTTTGCCGCTTGATAAGTGCTGCCGCTCCTTTTTTGCGTCTTCCCGCAAGCTGCGTCAGCCTGTCAGCTGCAGCGGCCTCCTCTGAATCAGCCCCGGATCGGGGCTTTTTTATTCATTGCCCAGAAGACTGGATCCGAAATTGGGATCTCCTTCGTCATCGGAGGCAGCTTCGTCCCTGGGCCGGCCCTTGTTCATGAGCTTCTGATAGGATGCCTGAAGATTGGGTCGGGACTCCCGGAAGCTGACGTACTCCGGAGCCGTAAGCTGGAAATAGGCCTCCGGATAGCCCATGGAGGCGGCGGTTTCCACCATGGTGTACCCCTGGAGCTGCATGTCCTCGGCCTGAAACAGAAATTTCCCCAGCTCGAACATGGCGGGCACATCGCCTCTTTCCCGGAAATTCAGCTTGGCTATCCAGGTCTGGGCACTGGTGGGATCCTTGAGACGGTAGAAGGAATAGATGATTTTCAGGATATCCTGAGGCTCTGCGGGAGAAGCCTCCTTTATGGCGGCCAGGGCTTCCTTGAACTTTGGGGGATTCTTTTCGTTTTCCGCCTTGGATCTGCTTATCATGGTGAGCCAGCAGTACATGAACATCCGGGATAATTTGTTCTGCTGGAAATAGAGGTAGTGCTCATTTTTGGGATCCAGAGTGGTCTTGTAGAGCTCCGCCATTTTGATGCCGCTTTCCGGAATGCCCCAGGAGCATTCCCGGGCATAGCGGGAGAAAAGCCGATCCTGCTCCGGAAGAACTTCCGGAAAGGTGTTGTCGGAGATCTTAAAGCTGCCCAGACTGTTCCGGGCAAATTTCCGGGGATTGAAATGCTCCTCCTCGGGGGCGGAGCAGCCGGCCAGCGAGACGGAAAGCAAAGCTGTCAGAAGAATCAAGGCGCCTTTTTTCATGATTGACACTCCGTTACCGAAATCAGCCTATCTGGCGCTGACAGAGCTGTCAAAAAGAGCGCTTTTTTCAAAATCCCCGTAAATCTCCTCCAGGGTTTCATTATCGTTGAATTTGACCACCAGCATCTGCTGATCCGGTTCCGACCAGCCGCGGCGCACGTAGTTGATATAGTACCAGGTTGAGGTATCCATGGGATCTGTCAGCATGGGCGTGCCCAGAATGTACTTCACCTGTTCCCTGGTCATGCCGCGGCGGAGCAGATTTACGTCCTTCTGTTCGGTGAAATTGCCCTGATTGAGATCCGGTCTGTAGGCGCAGGCATTAAGGGCCGGAGCCAGTGTCAACAGCAGCAGAACTGAAAAAATGATTCTCATGCTTAAACCTATTTTCGTCAAGAACGGGGCAATTTTAACACAGAAATCCGGACTTGGCGGGAAGTCGGCCGGAGCAAAGGCTTAAATCCGGATCCATCTCACCGCCGGAGTTTATGGAGAAGCGCCGGTCTCAGGCAGCTTAGGACAATCCGGCGCAGGGGCAGACAGCTATGCGGGAGAAAGCTGAAACGGCCCGTTTTCGGATCCCGGCGCCGTCTGTTTCAAGGAGCTCCCTTTTGACAGCTTGAAAAAATAAAACGGAATCCCCATGTAGAGAGCAGGATTTTTTGCGGTTTTTGGAGATAAGCGAATGAATAACGAAGAAGTTCAAGAGAACAGCGCCGATCCTGACAAGGAAAACGAAATCAATAACGCCGAAGAACAGCAGCCGGCTCCGGAAGAAGCAGCCCCTGAATCTGCAGACGAGGCTGGAGAGGAGAGCCAGGAGGAAATGACTCCGGAGAAGCTCATTAAGGATCTTGAAGAGGCTCAGAAGAGGATTCGCGAGCTTGAAGACGAAAACAGGACTCTTAAGGAGGAAGCTCTCAGGGCCCGGGCCGAGACGCAGAATATGAGAAAGCGCTGCGATCAGGATATGAAGAAGGCCAAGGATTATGCCATCACCGGATTTGCTCAGGATCTGGTGCCGCCCTTGGAGGCCATGGAAAAGGCGGTGGAATATTCCGGCAAGATCACTCCCGACAACCCGGAAATGATCTCTCAGGTGGTAGAGGGCGTAAAGAGCACCATGACCGTGCTCCTCAAGGCCATGGAGAATAACGGCCTCAAGGCTATCCGGCCCGGTAACGGCGACGAGTTTGATCCGGAGCTTCATGAGGCCATGACCTTTGTGCCGAACCCGGCCATCCCGGCAAACCATGTTATTGAAACCTTCCGCACCGGTTATTCCCTGAACGGCAGAACCATCAGGGCTGCCCAGGTAGTGGTTTCTGCCGGCAACGGGGGTTCGGTGAATACCGAAGCCTGATTGAGGCGGACAGAAAAGCGTCCGTTTTTCAGTATGAGCGTCCCCGGTGGCTTTGCGTCAGCGGGGATTTTTTTTGCTGCGGGAGATTATGTATGGCTGATGACAAATCCGGGGCCGAGAAACAGCTCCGGATCTTCGTGATGCTGTTTATGGCTGCGGTGGCAGTCCTGATGGCGGCTCTCCTTCTGGGGAGCGGTATTATGGTTGCCGGAGCTTTTCTTGTGGCGGCCCTGGGCGCTCTTATGATAACGGTTAAGATGCGGGATCTTTACTGCTACAAGGGCATTTCCGGAACTAAGCCGGAAAGCGTTCCGGAGGAAGATGAAGAAGACAGCGAAGAAGACGATGATAATGGCGGTGCCGGTGATCCGGAGCCGCAGCAGGAGCAAAAACAGAGCCTTCGGGACAGCTGATGTCTGACCGCTGTTTCCGGAGCGGCCGGAAATCTTTTTCGGGGCGGGAAAATGAAAAATTTTTGCCTCCCCCCTTGAAAAGATGCAACTAAGCACCATGTTAAGGTCAGAACGGGACAGGAACAGCAAATATCAAAGCCTGTCGCAAAGATTTGATAACTGGAGAAATACACACTATGGGTAAGATTATCGGTATCGACCTGGGTACTACCAATTCATGCGTTGCAGTACTGGAAAACGGTCAGCAGAGAGTTCTTGAGAATTCCGAAGGAAAGCGCACCACTCCTTCCACCATCGGCTATACCGACAAGGGCGAAATTCTGGTGGGCGATGTTGCCAAGCGGCAGGCGGTAACCAATCCTGAAAATACTCTTTATGCGGTTAAGCGTCTCATCGGCCGTCGTTTCGATGATGCCGAAGTGCAGAGAGACGTTTCCGTAATGCCTTATAAGATTGTAAGAGCTGATAACGGCGATGCCTGGGTTGCTCTGAAGGACGGCAAGAAGATGGCTCCTCCTCAGGTTTCCGCCGAGGTGCTGAAGAAGATGAAAAAGACTGCAGAGGATATTCTCGGCGAAAAGGTAACCGAAGCCGTTATCACCGTTCCGGCTTACTTCAATGACCAGCAGCGTCAGGCTACCAAGGACGCCGGCAGAATCGCCGGTCTCGAGGTTAAGCGCATTATCAACGAGCCGACTGCGGCAGCCATGGCCTACGGCGAAGACAAGGTCAAGGGCGAGAAGAAGATTGCCGTATACGACTTCGGCGGCGGTACCTTCGATATCTCCATCATTGACATCGATGAGGACGGCGACGGCGGCAAGACCTTTGAAGTGCTTTCCACCAACGGCAACACCCATCTGGGCGGCGAAGACATTGACAAGAGAGTGATTGACTTCCTTATCGAGGACTTCAAGAAGACCAGCGGCGTTGATCTCAGCAAGGACATTCTGGCTCTTTCCCGTCTCAAGGAAGCTGCCGAAAAGGCCAAGATTGAGCTTTCCTCCGCCATGCAGACCGACATCAATCTGCCTTACATCACTGCTGACGCCACCGGCCCCAAGCACATGAATGTAACCATGACCCGCGCTAAGCTGGAGGCCCTGGTTCAGGATCTGGTTAACTCCTCTCTGGAACCGGTAAGAATTGCTCTCAGCGATGCCAATCTCCAGAAGAGCGAAATCGATGACGTGCTTCTGGTAGGCGGTCAGACCCGCATGCCTCTCATTCAGCAGGTGGTACGCGAGTTCTTCGGCAAGGAACCCCGCAAGGATGTTAACCCGGATGAAGCCGTTGCCGTGGGCGCTGCCATTCAGGGCGCCGTGCTGTCAGGCGACAAGAAGGACGTGCTCCTCCTGGACGTAACTCCGCTTTCCCTGGGCATTGAAACCATGGGCGGCGTAATGACCCCGCTTATTGAGAAGAACACTACTATTCCTACCAAGAAGAGCCAGATCTTCTCCACTGCCGAGGACAATCAGCCTGCGGTAACCATCAGAGTGCTTCAGGGCGAACGCAAGCGCGCTGCCGATAACAAGCTTCTGGGCAACTTCGACCTCACCGGCATTGCTCCGGCCCGCCGCGGTGTGCCGCAGATTGAGGTTACCTTCGACATCGATGCCGACGGCTGTATCCATGTAAGCGCCAAGGACAAGAACACCGGCAAGGAACAGAAGATCACCATTCAGTCTTCCTCCGGACTTTCCGAGGATGAAATTCAGAGAATGGTAAGAGATGCCGAGGCTCACGCTGAAGAAGACAAGAAGTTTGCCGAGCTGGCTACCGCCCGCAATTCCGCAGACCAGCTGATCTCCTCCGTGAAGACTCAGCTCAGCGAAGCCGGCGACAAGGTTCCCGCAGACCTGAAGAAGAACATCGATGATGCCATTCAGGAACTGGAGGCCGCTGCCAAGGGCGACAGCAAGGAAGCCATCGAGGCTGCGCAGAAGAAGCTGATGGATATCTGCGGCGCTCTGCCTCAGTACACTCAGCAGGGTTCTCAGGGCCAGCCGGCTTCCGAGCAGCCTGCTCAGGATTCCGCTTCCTCTTCCGCCAAGGATGACGGCAACACCATGGATGCCGAATTCGAAGACGTGAAGGATGAAAAGTAAACCTGCGGTTTCAGGGTCCGGCAGAGCCGGATCCTTTTAACGGCTGAGACGGATACCGCGAACTGTGCGGTATCCGTTGTTGTTTGAATATGATTTAAAGGTGTCCCTATTATGGCCGAAAAGCGTGATTATTACGAAGTCCTGGGCGTCGACAAAGGCGCTGATGCTCAGACTATTAAAAAGGCATTCAGACGCCTGGCAATGAAATATCATCCGGACAGGAATCATGAGGCAGGCGCTGCTCAGAAATTTGAGGAAATCAATGAGGCTTACTCAGTCCTGAGCGATCCTGACAAGAAGCGTGCCTATGACCAGTTTGGCTTTGCCGGCGTTGATCCTAACGGTGCCGGCGGCTTCGGCGGCTTTGGCGGCGGCGCTGATTTCGGGGATATCTTCGGCAGCATGTTCGGGGATATTTTCGGAAACAGACGCGGCGGCGGCGGAGCTCCCAGAGAGCAGCCGGGAGATGATGTTGAAAAGATTGTCGACATTACTCTTGAGGAAGCTGCCAGCGGCTGCAAGAAGCAGATCGAGATCAGCACTTATGTTCCCTGCGATACCTGCCACAGCACGGGCTGCAAGGACGGCTCCAAGCCCCAGACCTGCTCCCACTGTCACGGCACCGGCCGGGTGCAGATGCGGCAGGGCTTCTTTGCGGTAGAGCAGGCCTGTCCGTACTGCCACGGCACCGGCAAGGAGATTACCAATCCCTGCAGCAGCTGTCACGGCACCGGCCGCGTGGTCAGGAAGATCCGGGAAGAGGTTACCATTCCGGCAGGAGTTTCCACCGGCAACAGGCTGCGCCTCAGCGGCAAGGGCGAGGCCGGTCTTAACGGCGCTCCTTCCGGAGATCTTTACGTTGTTATCAGGGTCAGACCGCACAAGATCTTTGAGCGGGACGGCAATGATCTTCATGTGGAGGTTCCTATCAGCTTCTGCACGGCGGCTCTGGGCGGCAAGGTGGAGGTTCCCACTCTCTCCGGCAGAATCAGTCTCACCATTGCCGAAGGAACGCAGACCGGCACCAGGCTGCGGGTTCCCGGAAAGGGTATCAAGAGCGTTCAGGGCACCCGCACGGGTGATCTCTACTGCCATATCGTGGTGGAAACCCCGGTTAAGCTCAGCGATGAACAGAAGAGCATTCTCCGCAGCTTCGAGTCCTCCCTGGGAGACAGCAAGAACTCGGGCAGCCATGAACCCAACAGGGAAAGCTTCCTGCAGAAGGTGAGAAAGTTCTTTGATGACCTGAAGGGGTAACAGCCGCCGGGAATTGCGCTTTGCCGGTTTATTCCCCGTTAATGTGACTCAGGTTGGCATTTTCAGGTGCTAATTATGTTAGAATGCCAGCCGTTCCGGGCCGTAATCAGGCTTTGGAGAAGGCAAAGATCCCGGTGATGGTCAGCATAAAGGAGTCCTGCTTAGCGGCGGGGCTCGTTTTTTTTATTATTTTTTAGGGAGACGGAGTAAATGGAAAAGACTCCAATGACAGTAGCAGGCGCCGAGAAGCTGCGCAAAGACCTGGAATTTTTGAAGTCGGTGGAAAGACCCCGTATCAGCAATGCTATTGCCGAAGCCCGCGAGCATGGCGATTTGAGCGAAAATGCCGAGTATGCCGCAGCCCGCGAGGAGCAGGGCATCTGCGAGGCCAAGATCAAGAATATGGAGACTCAGCTGGCCACCGCTGAAATCATTGATGTTACCAGAATGAAGAAGGTTCCTGACAGCGAACGCAAGGTGGTATTCGGAGCCACGGTAAAGCTGGAAAGGGATGATACCGGGGAAGAGGTTACCTACAAGATCGTGGGGGACTACGAGGCGGATGTGACCAAGGGCTATATCAGCTACAAGACCCCCATTGCCAAAGCTCTTATGGGCAAGTTCCCCGACGATGACGTGGTGGTGGACATCCCCAAGGGCAGAATGGAATTCTACATCAAGGAAGTTTCCTATATCTGATTTGCCCCGGGCTTTTTCTGAGTCCGACTGAGGCGCTAATCCCGGAAGATCTCCGGGATTTTTTCTTTTCGGGGAGCAGTGTCAGGTTAACCGGAAGAGTTATCCGGAACAGTATTCACAGAATTGTTAACAAAGTTATTAACAGGGTTGTGCACAAGCCAGCCGGCTTGGAACAGCGGATTTCCCGGACATCACCGGGGCTTAGCAAGGGCGGTACCGGAGAGAAACCCCGGCATTCCGGGGTACCGGCGCAGGAGAGAGTTTATTCCCGGGGCAGCTGAAACTGGGATTTTTCCTTCCGCTTTTTAAACAGGGTGGCATTCCCGCCCACAATCTGCACCAGGGCGGCGCCGGTTTTTTCGGAGATCTCCTGAGCCGCGGCCTCCCGGGCCTCGCGTTCTCCGGCGATCTTGATCTTAATGAGCTCATGAGCCTCGAGAGCGGCCAGGGTTTCCTTAATAAGGCTTTCGGTGATTCCCTTCTGTCCCGCCATCACCACCGGCTTCAGCTGGTGAGCCCGGGATTTCAGAAAAAGCTTCTGTTTTACAGTAAGTTCCATGGGGTGTTTTCCTCTGATTAAATCGCCGGGATTATAGCCGATGTCGCGGAGTTTTTCAAAAGCGGTTTTTTGTGTGATCGCGGGGGGATTTCCGGGTGATTGCCGGGATCCTGCGAGCATGTTTTTATTTGTGGGAATGGCATTATTAAGCTAGAATTACCTGACAGTTTTGTGAAATTTTTTAGAGCGTTTTTTAAGAGCAGAGGCCGTTTTGCCTTTGTTTCCGCGATATGACCAAAAAGAAGAGAACCGCCAGTCAGGCCCGCTGGCTGAAAGAGCATTTTGATGACGTCTATGTGCAGGAAGCTCATAAGCAGGGCTTAAGATCCCGGGCCAGCTTCAAGCTTGATGAGATCCAGAGCCGGGATCGTCTTATAAGACCCGGCTTTAAGGTGGTGGATCTCGGCGCCGCTCCCGGAGGCTGGTCGGAGTTTGCCGTAACCTGCGTGGGAGAAACCGGCCGGGTGGTGGCCTGCGATATCCTGCCCATGACCCCGATTAACGGCGTGGATTTCATTCAGGGAGATTTTCGGGAGCAGGAGGTGCTGGATCGGCTCCTGGAAACCGTGGGCGACACCAAGGTTGATGTGATCCTGTCGGACATGGCTCCTAACATGTCCGGAAACCCCGGAGTGGATCAGCCCCGGGCCATGTATCTTGTGGAGCTGGCCTTTGACATGTGCCGGCAGATTCTCCGGAAGGGCGGATCCTTCGTGGTGAAGGTGTTTAACGGTCAGGGCAGTCAGGAATACCTGAAGCTGCTCCGGGAGTCGTTTGTCACGGTGAAGGTGAGAAAACCCGATGCCTCCAGGTCTCGTTCCCGGGAGGTCTATTATGTGGGGATGGGTTTTAAGGGCGCCGAAGAACAGGAATTCTTCCGCTGACATTTTTTAAGGAAGCTTTTTAATGGTTAAAAATCTTTTTCTCTGGCTGATTATAGCTCTGGTGATTATTTACGCCGTGGAAGCCGTGAACGAAGCTGATTCAGTCTCTCAGGAAAACAATTACGTGGCATTCAAGAAGCAGCTTGCCGGCGGCGATATCAGCTCCGTTAAGATTGACGGCAAGGTGATCACCGGAATGCGCCGGGACGGCCGGCAGTTCAGCGTGGTGCTGCCCCTGACGGATCCCGAGCTTCTCCCCAAGCTTGAGGAAATGAATGTGGAGACTACCGGGGTGAAGCCGCAGGAGCCCAGCATTCTCATGTCCATCCTGATTTCCTGGTTCCCCATGCTGCTCCTTATCGGCGTCTGGGTGTTCTATCTCCGGGCGGCGCAGGGCGGCGGACACGGAGCTCTGGGGTTTTCCAAAAGCAAGGCCAAGCTCATGAGCGAATCCGATGTCAAGACCACCTTTGCCGATGTGGCCGGCTGCGATGAAGCCAAGGAGGAGGTCAAGGAGGTGGTGGACTATCTCCGGGATCCCAGCAAGTACCGCAAGCTGGGAGGCAAGATCCCCCGGGGCGTGCTTCTGGTAGGACAGCCCGGCACCGGCAAGACCCTGCTGGCCAAGGCTATTTCCGGCGAGGCCAAGGTGCCCTTCTATTCCATTTCCGGTTCCGACTTTGTGGAAATGTTCGTGGGCGTGGGCGCCTCCCGCGTCCGGGACATGTTTGCCACGGCAAAGAAGCATGCTCCCTGCATTATCTTCATTGATGAAATCGATGCCGTGGGCCGCAAGAGATCCGCGGGCTTTGTGGGCGGACAGGATGAAAGAGAGCAGACTCTGAATCAGCTCCTGGTGGAAATGGACGGCTTTGAAGGACATGAGGCGGTGATCGTCATTGCCGCTACCAACCGTCCCGATGTGCTGGACTCGGCGCTTCTGCGTCCGGGCCGCTTTGACCGTCAGGTTACCGTGGCTCTGCCCGATATCAAGGGCCGCGAGCAGATTCTGGCGGTGCATATGAGAAAGGTGCCCACCTCCGGCGATGTGAACGTGGCTCTTATTGCCCGGGGCACTCCGGGGTTTTCCGGAGCGGAGCTGGCCAATCTGGTTAACGAGGCGGCTCTTAATGCGGCTCGCACTGACAAGAGAATGGTTACCATGGCGGACTTTGATTTTGCCAAGGACAAGCTCCTTATGGGCACTGCCCGCCGTTCCATGGCCATGAACGAGCACGAAAAGGAAAATACCGCCTATCATGAGTCCGGTCATGCCATTGTGGGCAAGCTGGTTCCGGATCATGACCCGGTTTACAAGGTTTCCATTATTCCCAGAGGCCGGGCTCTCGGCGTTACCATGTATCTCCCGGAAAACGACAGATTCAGTCACAGCCGGCAGTATCTGGAATCCATGATCGCCTCTCTTTATGCCGGAAGAATCGCCGAGGAGCTGATCTTCGGCAATGAACTGGCCACCACCGGCGCCGCCAATGATATTGAAAAGGCCACCGGCATTGCCAGAAACATGGTGCTGCGCTGGGGCTTCAGCTCCAAGCTGGGAGCCCAGCTTCTGGAAAACGATCAGCTGGAATCCTACTACGGCGGCGGCTCCTCTCAGCTTCAGGGCATGAGCGAATCCACCCGGGAGCTTATCGATTCCGAGATCCGGGATATCCTGACCCGCAATTACAACCGGGCCCGGACGATTCTGGAGGAAAACATGGACATTCTTCATGCCATGAAGGATGCCCTCATGAAATATGAAACCATTGATGCGGATCAGATAGAGGATCTCATGGCCAGAAGACCGGTGCGGGATATTGCTGCTGCCGGGGACGCCGGGGCGGGCAAGCCGGGGGACGGCAAGCCTGAAGCGGAACCGGCCAAAGCGGTTTCTCCGGAAGGGGAAAAGGCTGAGAAGACCGATTCCGCGGATAACAGCCCGCGAGTCTGATTATTGCGAGAGCCCCTTTTCCCAGCAGGAAAGGGGTTTTGTTTTTAGAAGGCCCGCCGCCTTGCCAAGTCCGGAGGGTCAGCCGGAATTCCGAGAAAAAGCCGAGGCAAAGATGAAACTGTCATTCAGAAACCGGGAGCTGGATCTTACCGCTCCGAAAATCATGGGAATATTGAACGTGACTCCGGATTCGTTTTCAGACGGAGGCACGCATAACAAGCTGGACGATGCCGTGCGCTATGCCGAAAAGATGGTAAAGGAGGGCGCCCAGATCATCGACGTGGGGGGAGAATCCACGCGGCCCGGCGCCGGAGAGGTTTCGGCGGACGAAGAGCTTTCCCGGGTAGTGCCGGTGGTGGAGAAGATCGCCCGGGAGCTGGACGTGATGATCTCCCTGGATACCTCCAAGCCGGAGGTCATCAGCGAGGGGCTTAACGCCGGGGCGCATTTTGTGAACGACATCCGGGCTCTTAAGGTGCCCGGCGCTCTGGAGATTGTGGCCAAAACCGGCTGTCCCGTCTGTCTCATGCATATGCAGGGAGATCCCCGGAACATGCAGGAAAATCCTTCCTACAAGGATCTTCTGGGAGACATCAATCAGTTTTTCTATGAAAGAATAGACGTCTGCCTGAATGCGGGCATCAAGAGGAGCAACATTATCATCGATCCCGGCTTCGGCTTTGGCAAAACCCTGGATCAGAACTATGAGCTCATGGGCCGGCTGGATACCTTTGCCTCCTTCGGACTGCCTCTTCTGGTGGGGGTGTCCCGGAAGTCCATGATCGGCAATCTCCTGCGGGTGCCGGTGGACGAGAGAGTGTTCGGCTCCGTGGGGCTGGCTCTTTACGCCGTGCACAAGGGGGCTCATATTCTCCGGGTTCATGATGTCCGGGCCACGTTTGACGCTCTGAAGTGCTGGGAGTATGCCAATGTGTTTTCACACAAGGCCCCCCGGCTCAAGCAGATTTTCAAGCTGGGGAAGAAGAATTAGGACGGTCCGGGAGAACGCAGTTTCCCGGGAAAACAGGTTAAAAGGGGATTAAAAAATGCAGAGACAGTATTTTGGCACTGACGGCGTCAGAGGGAAAGTCGGGGAGTATCCCATAGTCCCGGATTTTGTTATGAAGCTGGGCTGGGCGGCCGGAAAGGTGCTTTCGGAAACCGGCACCAAGAAGGTGGTTATCGGCAAGGACACCAGAATTTCCGGATACATGCTGGAGGCTGCTCTGGAGTCCGGCTTCAGCGCCGCCGGGGTTGATTCCGTGCTGTTAGGCCCCATGCCGACTCCGGCCGTGGCCTATCTTACCAAGGCCTTCCGGGCCGAGGCCGGCGTGGTGATCTCCGCTTCCCACAATCCCTTCTATGATAACGGCATTAAGTTCTTTTCCAAGGACGGCACCAAGCTGCCCGATGAAACCGAGCTTAAGATCGAGTCTCTCATGGATCATGCCATGACGGTGGCCGAGTCCCGGAATCTGGGCAAGGCCTCCCGGAAGGAGGACGCTCCGGGCCGTTACATCGAATTCTGCAAGAGCACCTTCCCCAACTTCTATTCTCTGGCCGGCATTCGCATCGTGGTGGACTGCGCCAACGGCGCCACCTATCAGGTGGCTCCTGATGTGTTCCGGGAGCTGGGAGCGGAGGTTATTGCCATCGGCAATGCTCCGGACGGCCTGAACATTAACGACGGCTACGGCTCCACCCATCCGGAGAACCTGATCCTGAACGTGCTGAAGTACCGGGCCAATCTGGGCATTGCCTTTGACGGCGACGGGGATCGGGTGATGATGGTGGACGCTCACGGTCATCTTCTGGACGGCGATGTGCTGCTCTATATCATTGCCCGCTACCAGCAGAAGACCGGGCGGCTTGAGGGGGGCGTCGTGGGCACCCAGATGTCAAACCTTGGCTTCGAGCATGCCCTGAAGCGGCTGGATATTCCCTTTGCCCGGGCCAAGGTGGGGGATCGCTATGTGATGGAACAGCTTCTGGAAAGGGGCTGGAAGCTGGGGGGCGAGAACTCCGGACACATTATCAGTCTCCGGCACACCACCACCGGCGACGGCATTATCAGCGCTCTCCAGGTGCTGAGAGCCATGTGCGAGGATCAGAAGGATCTCAGCGACATGCACAAGGATATCGAGCTCTATCCCCAGGTGCTGATCAATGTCAGGCTGATTGCCGGCTTTGATGCCCTCAGCGATGAAAAGGTGCAGGAAACCGTCCGCGCCGCCGAAGCCCGGCTGGGAGATCAGGGGCGGATTCTGCTCCGAAAATCCGGCACCGAGCCCCTGGTGCGGGTGATGGCGGAAGGCTATGATGCCGCTCTGGTGCAGGAGCTGGCCTCCGGGATTGCCGATGTCATTGTAAAGCAGAGTCAGAACTGAGGAGCGGAGGAGACGAGGAGACGGCCGCAGAGGGCTTTTTTGCGGAGGAATGCCATATTCCCCCTTAAAAGCCGTTGCCGGCGGCGGACTGGCTGTTTTTTGACCGTTCTTCAGCCTTTGCGCCGGCAAAAATAAAAAAATTTCAAAAAATGCTTGTCAAGTTGCAAATCTCTGTTAGAATAGCCCGCGTTGAATGACAAGGTTAAAGGAACGATACGACGATGACACTGGCTTATGCAATACTTCTGGTGCTCTTTCTCGTAAATGCGGTTCTGCTTGTGGCTTTTATCCTTGCTCAGCAGGGCAAGGGCGCAGGCATGGGGGCTTCGTTCGGAGCAGGCGCGGCAAATACATTG
>JAEEGG010011047.1_pt1 | contig 19803 bp, 14 predicted proteins | sample 9134161 | NCBI WGS metagenome assembly JAEEGG01 (sample SAMN16246543, study PRJNA631951) | gut metagenome | biome: gut microbiome; feature: rumen; material: CR-attached | host: Bos | place: Iran: Karaj | collected 2018-10 | reverse complement strand
GCCGCGTGTGCTGTTTATGCTGGCATGCCTTGCGAAGGTGGAAAACGACGAGATGTACCTGCGCTTTTCGCTGAACCGCGAAAGCTATATGCGCGGCCTTAAGTGCGGAATGGCGGAATCCGAAATCGAAAGCTTCAAGAGCTGGATCAAGCCGCCTGTAAACGTGGAATCGACCCTTGCGGAATGGAACTCCTCGTATTACGGTGCGAAGGTGCAGACCGTTCGTTTGCTTAAAATCGAAAATGCCGACGTCCTCGGGGAACTTGCGCGTTTTCCGCAGTTCATGGAATGTGCCGAGGAATTCATTCCCGGCTACGGCTTTATCCTGAAACCCGATCTTGAAGGTCGCGCCTTTGAGATTCTCACGAATTACGGTTACTGCCCGTTTGTGGAACGGAGTGCCGAAAACCGTTCTGCGGCACCTACCGAAGAATGGCGTAAGGATTTTGCTTCGGCATGGCCCGAGGCGAAGGCTCCGGACTATGAACTCAAGGATACCGTGGATTCCGAAACCTTGCGGACCGCGCTCAATTCGACGAAGTACGGAAGCAATTACCAGCGCCTGAGCAATTTCGACTTGGTGCAGGTATTGCGCTACGCAAAGACCGTCGGTGCGCTCATCGGCGCAAAGGTGAAAAACCCTGCAAAGCGTGGCGACAAGGAAATCGAGAAGAATTTCTTTGTGCATGCCTTGAAACTTGCGAAGTCTCCGCAGTTTATTGAAATCCAGCCGTACGGTAGCGAAGCCCCTGAAATGCTTGAACTGTCCTTTATTCAGGAAGTCAAGGTCTACAACAGTAAGCAACCGTAGAAGAGTTCCAAGTTACTGGACGGTGTTGTCATCCTAATAATGTCATGCCCGCGAAGGCGGGCTTCTTCGTTTTTGGGTGGTTTCGCTGACAATTGTGTTGAAGGCATCCGATCAACTAGTAACTCGTTAGGGGAGCGTCTGTGCGTAGCCTGCGATGTCGATGAGTTCCTGTAGCGTGAATTCGTCGATATAGGGTTCCATGCCGCGTTCGGCGTCACCGAAGTTTATTTGGTGCCAGAAGGTGGGCATTTCTTCGCGGGCGCGTTGCCCGATGTAGGCTGGCGGTTCGTCGAAACGGGCGAAGTTGAAGCGCTTGCCGTCGCCACCGTGACATGACCTGCAGTTCTGATAGAAGAGCTTTTCACCGTTCTTGATGTTGGCGCCCTTGATTTTTCCGTCTTTGTCGAGCAGTTTGTAGACGAGGAGTGCCATACGGGCGTCCTCGCGGGTAAGCGTGTCTCCGGGGGAACCCGGTTCGGGAAGGGCGGGGGAACTTTCGTCGGGGCGATCGCTTCCGGCGAATGCCGAAACGCCCAGCAGCAAACCGTATGCCGCTAAGGCCAATATACTTGCAGATGCCAACCGGGCGAATCTCATGTTAGCTAATGTAGAAAAACCAGTTGCGCGATTGCTCATTTTTAATTTTACTACTATTCCTCTATGCGTTGTTTGAATTGGATTAAATCTTCATTGGCAGGTGTCGCCCTGCTGTCCGTTGTTTCTTTGGGTGCGGAGGTCCCGGTGGAAAAGTTTTCCGAAAATCTGTTGTTTAGCGGCCGTTGGGAACACGGCAAGGAATGTAGCCGCACGAGTGCTCCTGCGGCCATGGTCGAATTTAATGCCTCTGCGAAGCTTCTGGAATTTGAACTGGAAGGCGAAGCGCGCTTTCGCCTAGACGAAGACGGTAAGCAGATCGCCGTCATTGAAACCGGTGCCAGGAATGTGTATAAAGTAAAGACTGCGGGAGGTGCGCACCGTTATCGACTTATCAAGATTAGCGAGAGTAATCCCGGTGGAATAAGCCTGTACAAGGTTTCTACCGACAAGGCGGGCTCTTTTGCCCCTCCCCCGAAACATACGAATCGCCGTATCGAATTTATCGGCGACTCGTTTACCGTCGGTTACGGTGTCGACGGCAAATTGGGCGACCCTGATTCTTTTGTGTTCAAGGCGACAAATGCCTCGAAGAGTTATGCGTTCCTGCTGGCCGACGGTTTCAAGGCTGATTTCCAGGTGAACGCCTTTAGCGGACGCGGACTTGTACGCAACTACGACAATATCGTCCCCGAATGGACCGTAAGCCGCCTTTACGAATATACGGTTCCCGGTCTTGCGGAATCCGACCTGGCAGGCGGTATTCCCGATACCGATTTACGTTACGATTTCGATTCCTTCCATCCTCAGGTCATAGTCCTTTTTATAGGAATCAACGATTTTCAGGGGAATCCTCCCTATGCGAACAAGGACGATTACAAGAAGGCGTATGTAAAACTGCTCGAAAAACTTCGTAGCGCTCATCCGGGAGTCCGGTTCCTGTTGGTATCTACCAAGGTCTGGCCGAATGATGACCTTACGCCCACCGTCAAGTCCATTTACGAAAGTCAGCTCGCCGCAGGGAAAAAGGATCTGGAATTTATCGAGGTTCGTACGGATAACATAGCGCTCCACGGCCATCCGGATGAACATTCCCAGGCGGAACTTGCACGCACCTTGCGCCCCGTCGTTGGCAAATTGGGCCGCTGGCTTTCCCGTTAGACTCCGAAAATCTGTAAAAAAGCGTCTTTTGTCGATACAAAAATGACATTTTGGAATCATAGTCGCTCTTTTTTATATATTTAAAACGAGATTAATGGTAGGAATCGCCCATGTCTAGGATTTTTGAAAAGATATACGTGCTGTTCAGGATGAATATCCTGATTTTCGTGCTGTTGGCCGTCACGGTCATCGCATTGTTCGCATATCAGAACGGCATGGATGTCATCAAACCCCTCTATTTGAATGACTACCCGTACCTGATTGCTGAAACCGATTCCGCTGATGGTGGATCTTCGGCAGTACAGCTGATCCGTACGGATTCGTCCATTATCGTGGACTATGAACTTAAGGAAGGCTATGCCTATCCGTATGCGGGTGTCAAGATTTTCCTGGGCGACGGTAAGACCCGTGGCGAAAACCTCTCCAAGTTCGACAGCATCTTCGTGTGGGTGAAACCCCGTGGCGAAGGTACGGTCCGTCTTTACATGCGCGGTTACGACAGTACGTTCTCGCGCCCCGGTGACGAAACGTCGCTCAAGTTCAACGAAATTGAATTTTTCCCGCTCGAAGAAACCTATCCGGCCGTATTTGTTCCGCAGGAATTCCGTGTGGCTGGCTGGTGGGTGGCCCAGAACGAAATCAACGTCCACAAAGCAAGGGTCGATCTGTCTAATATTCCGCTGATCGAAATTCAGACGGGTACGAACGCGCCGCTTGGCTACGGAACGCTTGAAATCAAGGGGCTTTGCTTCAAGGGCAAGATGATCGAAAAGGAAGAGCTGGCGATTGCGCTTGTCGCCCTCTGGTTCATCACCTTCTTTGTTATCCTCGTGATCCGCTTCTTCGACTACAGCCGCGAACGTGCGGCCAACAAGAAAAAACGCGAAGAACTCGAAAAGAACCTGCGTGCCCTCGAAATCGAAAAGAGCGAATACGAAAAGTCCAGCAAGGAAGACCCGCTTACGGGATGTCTCAACCGTGCCGGCTTCAGCTCCGTGCTGATGCGTGAACAGGAAAACCTGAGCAAGAACGACAGTCCGGTTTCGTTCGTCATATTGGATATCGACCACTTCAAGTATGTGAACGATACTTACGGCCACATGGTGGGCGACGAGGTCCTGGTGAACCTTGCAAAGCTTATCCAGAGCAAGATCCGCAATACCGACGCCCTGGTGCGTTGGGGTGGCGAAGAATTCGTGATTCTCTGTGGCGATACGCCGATGCAGAACGCTCAGTTCCTTGCCGAAAAGCTCCGCATGGCTATCGAAAGCGCCCAGCTGATTAAGCAGCAGCAGATCACCTGTTCCTTCGGTATTGCCGAAATGATTGCCGGCGAAGACCCGAAACGCCTGTTCGAACGCGCCGACAAGGCCCTGTACGCCTCCAAGGAAAATGGACGCAACCGCGTCACCAGCGCAACGTTCAGACACTCCAGGTAGGCAGAAGTATGTCTCCCTGGAGCGAGTCATCCTGAGTGTGGTTTGCAAGTTCGCTAACTGACTCAGGTCCCTGAGCTTGCCGAAGGGCCGAAGAGGAATGATTTAAACTTGCGTTTATTTATTGTTTTTAGTTTCGTCGCATTGTCTATTCTCCTCTTTTCCGGTTGTGCCGGCCAAAAGGAGCCCGAGGTCGATTTTCGTCCGCTTCAGCTTCGCTGGGTTCCGATAGCGGGTGAGGCGGATTCGCTGATGCCCCGCAAGGACGAGTGTGTGATTTTGCTCACGGGGAAGTTGATGGCGGACCCCTTGGTGAACGCCTCCACGGAGGGCGAACTGAGCTACGTGGTCGCCTACGGACGATCTCCCGAAAATCCCGAAATTCTTTATTTTAGGGGCGCCTGCGCCGATGAATCCATCGCTGAAAAGCCGGAATGCCGCTGGAGTGCTTCCTGCGACAAGGACCTGAAAACTGTTGTAAAGTTCGACAACGGAGTTTAGTCCCAAATCATAGGTTTTTGATAGTCAAGGAATTATCTTTATTGTTATGAAGAAGATTTTCGAATATACGGACTATCGCGAGTGGTTGAGGGATGCTTTTGAGGATTTTAAGCAGCGCAAGACTGTCATTTCGTGGCGTTACATGGCCATGAAGATGGGCGCCGATCCTGGCAACCTCCTTCGCGTTTCTCAGGGCAAGATCCACTTGCCCCTGAGTCTGATACAGCCCGCTGCAGACTTCTTCGAACTCGAAGGCAAGGAAGCCGACTACTGGGCCGAGATGGTGTATTTCGGCCGATCCAAGACCGATGCCGACGCTCTCCAGCACTACGAGCGCATGCAGGCCCTCAAGGGCGTTTCTCTTAAGTTGTTGCAAAAGAAGGAGCTGGAATTCTACCGCCACTGGTACTACAACGCCATCCGCTCCGTGATTGGAATCTGCAAGTTCAAGGACGACTACCAGGGCCTTGCTGAAAGCTGTACTCCGAACATTACCGAAAAAGAAGCCCGCGACGCAGTCAAGCTGCTTTCGGACCTCAACATGATTTCGACGGACCGCGATGGCTACTGGAAGGTGAACGACATGTTCGTTTCTACTGGCGGAAACTGGCGCTCGCAGGCCGTGCGCGCCTTCCAGCACGAAACTATCCGCCTCGCCGATGAATCCCTGGATAGGCACCAGCCGTTCCTACGCGACATCAGCACGGTCACGATGACCTTTTGCATGGATGATATCCAGCTCCTGCGCGAAAAGATTAACGCTTTCCGTGAAGATTTACTACGTTTATCCCAAGAAGGGACAGATGACGATACTGTATTCCAGTTGAACATCCAGATGTTCCCGCTCGCGTTCACCAAACCTCTAAAGGAGAAAGATAAATGAGAAAATTGCTCTTTCTTTTGCCTCTAGCGGTTGCCTTGTTCGCCTGTTCCGAAAAGGAAGATGTAGCCGGTGGTCCGGGAAGCATTACGACGAACGGATTGGCCTATGCCGATGGAAGGCCCGCGTCTTATGCGACGGTGGCGCTCCGCAAGGTCGATTTCAGGTCGACTGAGGCCGTCGAGGAAAATGCGCTGGTCGTTGCGGATACGTATGCCGATGAATCGGGCAACTTCAAGGTGGATATCCCGGCTGAAGGTAAATACCGCCTCACGGTGCTGCACGATGGCGTCGCGTATTCCAGGGTCGTGACTCGCGACGGCTTTGCCGAGGTGGGTGTTTCTACGGCACCCGATACGGTGGACCTGCTTCCGACTGCGGTCGTGGCCGGCGTGGTGGATATTCCTGAAGGAAGTTCTGCGGTGTGGGTCGGCGTGGTCGGGACCGATGTCCTGGTGAAGACCGATTCGGCCGGCTGGTTTGCGCTTTCGGCACTCCCGGCGAATGATTCGCTGAAACTCTATTTCATGAGCGAGGACTATTCTAAGAATCTCGGCGAACGGAGCATTTACGTGACTCCGAGGGAATCGCTGATGAAGGACTACCGCAGCGAGGTCAAGGTCCCCGTGGATACTTCTGCGAAGGATACCGCCGATATCGATACGGTTCGCCTGCCGCAGGTCGTGGCCCTGTTCAAGGATGGTTCGCCCGCTGCCGGTGCGACGGTGGCGCTCCGCAAGGCTGATGCTAGGGTCGAAGAGCTTGCCGTTCAGAATATGCTGGTGGAGCCTGATCTTCAGACCGATAAGAACGGACGCTTCGATATGAAGTGGCCTACGTCCGGTGACTACCGCTTGACGGTGGAAAAAGACGGATATGCGTTCTCTAGCGTCTATAGCGCCAAGGAACTCGCTAAGCTAGATACGCTGCACCTGGTGGCGACAGCCTCGATTTCGAGCAAGGTAACGCTACAGTCCAGTGCGGAATACCTGTGGGTGGGCGTCTATGGACTTGACATGTTGGTAAAGACGAACAATGTTGGGTCTTACGTGCTTCCGAATGTTCCGGCGAACGATACGCTTGATATCTACTTTGTGACAGCCGATAGCAGCAGTGCCCTTTATGCCGAATGGAGTGTCTTTGCCGAACCCAACAGCACTGAAACCTTGAGCCCCGTGAAGGTTCTCCAGGACTTTGAAAACGGTGCCGATGGCTGGTATATCAATACCGATTCGCTGAACAAGGGAACGACCATTAAACCGGCGCAGTTTGCCACGGATGGTGTCGAATACGATTCCACTCGCAAGTCCAATGTGTTCCATGGCGACTATAAGCTTGCTAACGATGACTACGCATGGGTTCTTGTGGGAACTTCGTTTGAACACTACATGAACTTCGCGGTAATTGACTCGGTTGTGTTTTATGCGAAGGGTAACGGATCTCTCAAGCTCGCAATCGAAAACTGGGTGACCCCGACCGTAAACATCAAGGCGTCGACCGCTTGGCTAAAGCTTTCGTCTAAATGGCAGCGCATTGTCGTGAATCCGGCGGACCTGTGCGTCGGAAGTGCGAACGAAGAAAGCTGCGTCACTTCCTGGAACAGCATGATGGGCGGCGTAAAGCAGCTCCACCTGTTTGCTCAGGATGGCACCGATTTCTACATCGACAACGTGACGCTCTACGGCGCGTTGTTCTAGGCAACAAATACAATTTTATTACATGAGAAAACCGCCCGGAAAAGGCGGTTTTTTAAGTGTTTCTGGCCTTGTTTCCGGCTTGTCAAGGCTTGTATAGGAACCCGAAATTAAGTATCTTTGTAATTATGGAAAATCTTGAAAAAGAAGCGGCTGTTGCCCTCGATTACCTGTCCCGCATCTCTAAGGTTGCGGAAAAGAAGTTTGAAGAATTTTTGCCGCCCGTAGCCGACCGTCCGGAAAGGCTCCACGAGGCGATGCGTTATTCGATGTTCGCCGGTGGAAAGAGACTCCGTCCGGCACTTGTGCGTGCTGCATTTGACATGTTCGGTGGAATGGGCGAATCGGTGGATTACGCCATGAGCGCCCTCGAAATGCTCCACACCTTCAGCTTGATTCACGATGACCTGCCCTGCATCGACAACGATGATTTTAGGCGCGGCAAGCCGACGAGCCACAAGCAGTTTGGCGAAGCGACCGCCGTGATGGCAGGAGATGCCCTCTGCATCCTCGCGTTTGAACTGATGGGTAAGACCGGCAACGCGAAGGCAATCGAAGTCCTCGCGCACCTGCTGGGTACCTACGGCATGATCGGTGGCGAAATGATCGACATCGAATGCGAAGGCAAGAAGGTGGATCTGGAAATTGTCGACTACATCCATTACCACAAGACGGCGGCCCTGATCGAGGCCTCCCTGGAAGTGGGTGCCCGCCTTGCAAACGCAAGCGAAGACGACATCAAGATTATCCGCAACTACGGCCGCTCTATCGGCCTTGCGTTCCAGATTGTGGACGACATTCTGGACATCGTTTCTACGACCGAGGAACTGGGCAAGGATGCCGGTTCCGACATCGAAAAGGGTAAGGCGACGTACCCGGCGCTGGTGGGCCTCGAAAAGTCCCGCGAGCGTGCGCATGAACTGTACGAGGAATCGCTCAAGGCTCTGGATGGCCTCAAGTGCGATACCACGATCCTGCGCTCCATTGCCGCATTCATCATTACCAGGGTTAAATAATGGACCTTAAGAATATCAAGTCCCCCCAGGACATAAAGCACTGCTCGGTAGAGGAGCTTTACAACCTGGCGTCGCAGATCCGCGAGACCATCATCGGTCAAGTGGCTAAGCATGGCGGTCACCTGGCGTCTAGCCTGGGTGTGGTGGAACTGACGCTCGCTCTGCATTATGTGTTCAACGCCCCCGACGACAAGATCGTGTGGGATGTGGGACACCAGGCTTACGTTCACAAGCTTTTGACAGGGCGCTTCGACCGTTTCGAGACGCTTCGCCAGCAGGGCGGTATTTCGGGATTCTTGAAGAGGAACGAAAGCGAGTACGACTGCTACGGTGCAGGACACGCGACGACCTCTATTTCGGCAGCGCTCGGTTTTGCGGTGGCCCGTGACCACTTCAAGCACAAGAACAGCGTGGTGGCTGTTATTGGTGACGGTTCCATGACGGGCGGTATGGCTTACGAGGCCATCAACAACGCGGGGCTTTCGAAGCAGAACATGACCATCATCTTGAACGATAACAAGATGAGTATCGCCCCGAACGTGGGTAACTTCAGCAAGTATCTGAACCGCGTGATTTCGGACCCGGTCTACAACAAGATGCGTTCGGACCTCGACCGCCTGATGAAGCGCCTGCCGGGCATTCTGGGAAGCCGTTTCCGTGACTTGTTCTTGCAGGCGGAAAATGCGGCAAAGACGGTGGTGAAGCCGGGGCGCTTCTTTGAAGATTTGGGCATCCGTTATTTTGGCCCGATCGATGGTCACGACATTAACGAACTCATTATGCTGTTGCAGCGCGTCAAGGAGCAGCCGGGCCCGTGCCTGGTGCATATCCTGACCGAGAAGGGACGCGGCCTGGATGCGGCCGTGAAGAACCCGACCAAATGGCACGGCATTGGACCTTTCGACCCCGAAAGCGGTCTGCCGCTTTCTCCGGGAAGCCCGAACCCGTCCTTGACTCATGTGTTCGGACAGACTCTCCTGGAACTCGCGAAGAACGACGATCGCATTATCGGCATTACGGCCGCCATGCCTACCGGTTGCGGTATGGACATTGTGGCGCGTGAACTCCCGGAACGCGTGATTGACGTGGGCATTGCCGAAGAACATGCGCTCACGTTTGCTTCGGGCCTTGCCTGCGACGGCGTTGTGCCGGTGGTCGCGATTTATTCGAGCTTTATGCAGCGCGCCTACGACCAGATTATACACGATATCGCCTTGCAGAACTTGCATGTGGTGATGGTGCTTGACCGTGCGGGGCTTGTCGGTGCCGATGGCCCGACTCACCATGGTGCGTTCGATTTGTCTTACCTGCGCACGGTGCCGGGAATTACCATCCTTGCGCCGAGCAACGAAAACGAGCTGCGCGATATGATTCGCGCCTCTATCGACATGAAGGGCCCTGTCGCGATCCGATACCCGCGCGGCACCGCCCTCGAAGAACACCTGAAACCCGCTCCAGAGACCGTGGACGTGAAGCTCCCGAAGGTCTTGGAAGAAGGCAAGGACATCTTGCTTTTGGGTGCAGGCTTCATGACGAACGAACTCAAGAAAACTGCCGCCGTTCTCCGCGAAAACGGAAAGAGCGCAACGGTCGTGGATGCACGAATCATCAAGCCGCTGGATACTGAATCTTACCGCAAGCTCTTCGATGCGCACAAGACGATTGTGACGCTCGAAGACAACACGCTGGTGGGTGGTTTCGGTTCTGCCGTGGCAGAACTTATTGCAGATCTTGGCTACACCGACAAGCGCCTGTTGCGTTTTGGCCTGCCGGATCATTTTGTGGAACAGGGTGAAATTCCTGCCTTGTTCAAGCTTTTGAAAATTGACGGGGAATCCGTCGCCAAACAAATCATGGAAAAAGTATGAGCGAAGAAAATAAAAACCGCACCGTAAAAGTGACTCTGGACCGTAAGTTCGGAGTGAGCGAAAAGCCTGAACGTCGTCCGCGCCGTGACGATGACCGCGAAGAACGCGGTGGCCGTGAAGGTCGTTCTTTCGACCGTGGCGATCGTAAGTTTGGCGACCGCAAGCCGTTTGGTGACCGCGATCGTGGTGAACGTCGCTTTAACCGTGATGGTGAAGGCGAAGGCCGCTTTGACCGTGAACGCCGTCCGCGTCGCGACGGTGATGACCGTGGCTCCTTTAGTCGCCGCGAAGGTCGCCGCCCGTTCGGTGACAGAGGCCGCTCCTTTGGCGGCGACCGTCGCCCGCGCCGCGAATTTGCATCTGCAGGTGCTCCGATTTACCGCCAGCGTCCTGAAGAACAGAAGGAAGAAGTCGAAGAAGTATTGGACGAAGCTGCACTCGAAGCACGCGTGGCCCAGGCCGAAGCCAGCGAAGATTCTAACTTCAACCCGCCTTGGTACAAGAAGCTTTTGGCCCTTACGACCGAAAAGGGTCGCGAACGCGAAGGCCGCTTCCTTGGCGAAGGCGTGCACGTGGTGCAGGAACTCGTGTCTCACCACCGCGAACTCGTGATGGGCGTCTATGTGACGGAATCCTTTAACGACGAAGCCTTGATTGAACAGATTAACGAAGCAGAAATCAGACTGAACGTGCTCACCGACGAACAGATGAAGCGTCTGTCTTCGACCATGACCACGCAGGGTGTGATTGCCGTTGCCCGCATTGCAAGCAAGAAGCCGGTTTATGAATCGAGCCGCAGCGTGATTACGCTTGTGGACGCCGTGCAGGATCCGGGTAACCTCGGAACGATTTTCCGCACGAGCCTCGGCTTTGGTTCCGACGGTATGATTCTTGGCCGTGGCACCGTGAGCCCGTTCAACCCGAAGGTGGTGCGTGGTTCCTCGGGAACGTTCCTCCGCGTGCCTTTCGAATTCGACGTGGATCTCGTTGACCAGATTAATTTCCTCCGTAGCAAGGGTTACACCATTATCGCTACCGATTTGCATGCTAAGCAGTCCCTGCGCCAGATTCCGCAGAACAAGCTTCGCAAGATGGCTTTCCTCGTGGGTAACGAAGGTGCCGGTACCAACCCGTACTTCATTGAACTCGCCGACGAAACGGTGAAGATTCCGATGAGCAGCGAACTCGAATCCCTGAACGTCGCTGTCGCTCACGGTATCCTTAGCTACGAAGCCGCCCAGATTCAAGAGGAACTTAAGTAATGAACTTCCAGGCTCGCTTAGAAGAACGTATCGCCAAGTGCGGTAACCCGATTTGCCTCGGCATGGATCCGGTCATGAAGCTGATTGACCCGTGCTGCCCCGAAGGTACTGCCGAAGACAAGATCAAGCGTTTTTATTCCGAAATTCTGGAATGCTGTTTAAAGCGTAACGTGACGCCCGCTGTAGTCAAGCCGAACAGCGCTTACTACGAATGCGTGAGCGTGCAGGCCATGCTCGTGCTGCAGCAACTGATTGCCGATTACAAGAGCGCAGGCATCCCCGTTGTTTTGGATGCAAAGCGTGGCGACATCGGTAAGTCCAGCGCTGCATACGCAACTGCCGCTTATGATGTGTACAAGGCCGATGCCGTGACGGTTTCCCCGTGGATGGGTGCCGATTCCGTGGGCCCGTTCATCCGCGAAAATTCCGAAAACGGCGCCTACGTATTGCTGCGCACCAGCAACAAGGGCGCCCACGATTTCCAAGATTTGCCGGTGTCCCGTAGCGATGACCCGCGCGATGTTGCCGAAGCCTTCTATTCCGTGGCAGACAAGATTATGGAATGGGACACAAACCTCGGTTACCTCGGTGCCGTTGTCGGTGCCACCCACCCCGAAGAACTCGAAAAGATTACCGCTTACACCGTTGCCCACAAGCACGAAATTCCGTTCCTGATTCCGGGCGTGTCTATTCCTGGTGTGCCGGGCGGTCAGGGCGGTGACGCCAAGACGGTGCTTACGGCAATCGCCAACGGCGGTGGCAAGCGCAAGTTCCACGTGCTCAACAGCTCGAGCGGACTCAACTTTGCCTACCAGCGCAGCGGTCACCCCGAGAACTTCGCAAACGATTGCGTGGACGCTCTGGAAAAGCTTGCCGAGGCCTGCAACTTCTAAGTTATGCGTTTCCTTGCTGTCATCATATTCGCTATCGCGGTTATCGCAGCGGCCTTCCATTTCGCGAAGCCGCTTCCCGGTACAAACTTCGACGAGTCGTTCTTGCCGAAGGCTTCGACAGTGCATTATGTGGCGGCAGGTCATGACGCATCGGTCGCAGGACTCTTCTGGATCAAGGGCCTTACGGAACTTGGCGAAAGCTACTTGACCGGCAAGGAGTACGCTTACCTTGGCCACGTCGCAGAGCTTTCCACCAGTCTGGATTCCCTGTTCTACACGCCCTATTACTTTGTGGGCGGCGTGACTCCCATTGACGCACCCGACACCTCGGATTTCTCGGTACTGCGTCGTGCAAGCCGAGTGTATCCTGAAAAATGGAGACTGTCCCTGTATTACGCCCTTCGCCTTGCTCGCGGCCCCTATCCCAACAAGTCGGAAGCCGCCAACGTGATGCGCAAGTATTTCGATAGTCCGGACACGACGATTCCCGACCACATTCGCACCATTTACCGCAGCTTCGAACTGGATTCCATGCAGACGGAAACCGCTCTTGAAACCATCTTGAACGACGTGATGCAACCGCGTTTCAAGAAGTTCCGCAAGAGCTTCTACACAAAGATTACCAAGTTGCTTGGTTACAATTTCTTCGGCGAAGACTTGGAGAAAAACCAAGATTATCAAAAAATCAAAATGCTCGTCGACGGCATGGCCGATGGCAAAATACACCCCGCAATCGTCTACCGCGAACTCCTCGCCATGAAGAAGATTCAAGACGAAAAAATTGCGGAAGAAGCTAAAGCGAAAGAAACTGCAGCGGATTCTACGGCGGTAACGGATACGACGGCCGCAGTCTCGGTTGATACGACTGCTGCGAAATAATTGAAATTACAAGCGAAATTTAAAATGCAGGGCTTATGGCTCTGCATTTTTTATGTAACAAAATACACCTGCAGAGTGCGCAGGTGGGTTCTTTTTTTAATCTATTACAGGGAGAGATTGAAGAAAGCCGATAAGATCATTAACAAAACGATCTTTTCTTATTTCACTGCGACCAAACCTCATAAAATAGTTCATTTCATCGCGTATGAATCTTTTTAGCATAGGCATACTTTTTCGGAAAGGTAATTCTTGAATTAAAGATTCTATCGTTATTCTTGAATCAATGATTTCAGGGTTTGTATCTAATTTTTTCATAAGTGTTTTAAGAAGTTTGGCAATGATGATTTTGTTTACTCGTGCCGTTCTAGAATATATTTTTAAGAATTCATTTTGAAAAGAAATATTTGATTCTAAATAATTATGTATTACTTTTGCAAAATCAAATTCTATTTTGAAATAAACTCCTTCATTATTTAAATCATATGTATTTTTTGAAAAAGAAGCGATTATATTGTAGATGTTGACCATTCGAACGTAACGGGAATTGTCAAATGAACGGGAGCTCTTTCGAAAATCTTCATTGATAGTGGAAACATTTATACTGACATCTTTTAGCGATGTTTCTATGCTATCGAAAATGTCAACGTTTCTGATACAGCAACATGATAAAAATGGATTTTGTGAATGAGGTCTTTTTATTTCACACTTTTCTCTTATTTTGTTGTATAACGATATGTTGTTGTTTTTTGCGGCATTCCATAATGTAGAACTAATCCTTTTATAACATTGTTCAATATTTGCAATATTTGCGAATATACTAAACACATCAAAAATTGCATAATCATCATCGGAAAATTCGCAATCGTACACAAGATCTTCCGACTGTCTAAATAGAATTTCGTGTTCCCAATAATATTTTCGGCTTAAAGAAAGAGCGTAAAATTCAATTACATTGAATAAGACCTCATTACTAATTTCATAATTCTGGTTAACTAATGAAACGCAAGAATTCAAAGAGTTTCTCAATCTTTGTACACTGATGGCTCTATAGTCAAAATGATCTCTAGAGCCTCTTGAGTCTAGTTTATCAAAATTGAAGAACATTCCTCCGATAAGAACTTTATAATCAGAAAATTTATCTCTAGTAGCATCTTTTCTTAGATCATCTTTTTCTGAAGTTCCTTTGCTGATTTCTTCTACAAGGTTGTTATATCCATTATACAATTTTAATGAATACACAAATTTTAAAGCAAAAAAGAAAGCTTGCTTGTCAGTAAAGATGTTTTCGCAAAAACGAATTACTGCAAATGCGTCTCCAATGGAAATGTTGTAGGAATTATTCAGTCTGTTTAAAATAAGGTGTAGATTATTGCTGTCATCATCGTCGTTGTCATCATCGTCGTCATCATTTTTTTTGCTGAAAAACATTTTCTTTAAGCATCGAATGACATTTCTATTGAATGATTCTGCCTCTTGACATTTAAATAAATCTATTAAAATGTCACTATCCGAAACATTACAGTAATGAGGAATCCATTGATTAAAGAAATAATCTTCAAATTGTCGCTTATTGTAATTGCCGTCTTCATTTTCGTTGTAATCCGGCATTCTATACAAGAAGTCAAGTAAATGACGGACTTCTCGCAATGTATGTGGTATAATCGGACATAAACCCCGCTTGTAATGGTAAAATAAATAACGAGTTTTTTTGAATATAAGAGATGTTATAATATCTTTCAAAATAGTCTCTTTAAAAGATATTTTTTTGCCATTGTCAATTATTTCTACGGGTTCATTTACGATTTCTTCGATTGATTTTAAGGGAAAACGGCGTGCTTGTGGAATTAACTTTATTATATATTTTGAAGCCATGTCGGATATTTTTGATCCATCAATGAATCCTTTTTCTAATAACTCTTTATAATGCTTTAGGTAATGTCTTTTTATAGCGAACTCCAACTGCTCGGTTTTTAACGCCATTAAAATAATCGTATTTTCTTGAGTTAAATATTTTCGTATTTGTTCGGCCATATCAAAGGCGTAAATGGTATGCAAATCAATGTCGTCTACGGGGATGACAAGAAAGTCTTTATTGATGTAGCTTAAATATAGATTGATTAATTTATGTATGTTGTTTTGCAACTCTACAGAAGCACTTAACCCCATTAATTGTTCAACAGTATCATCGTCACATAAATTTCTTTTATTCATACGTGTTAAGGATTCTTTTACACGTTCAAAAGCCTTGAAAGTTTCATCTTTTTCATATTCTTTTTCGGATCCATTTTTTTCAACATAGTATTTAAACTTAGAAAAAAGCCTTCCTATGAAAATGTCTAAAATATTCTTATCGTTTGTGAAAAAAGAAGGATCTGTTGACTCCAAAACCTCAAATTTTTTTTCACTAAAATTGGGAAGAAGTCTATCAAAAGAGTTGTTACTTTTGAGCATTTCTGCGATAGATCGCATGCATGAAGTTTTTCCCGTTCCGCGATCTCCGACAAATGCGTATATGTTGCTAGGACATGTATTATCTTCTTGATTCTTTTCCTTTCTCAGGTTCTTGTCGGATAAGATGAGACCAAGGGTGTCATTCATAACTTTAAAGGTTTTGGCATATACTTCGCTAAATATTGATTCCTTTCTTTTATCAATATCTTCTATAACAACACGAGATTCATCGCCAATATAAAACTTAAATTTTTTTTCAGACATACTTTAATCCTTTATTTTGTTTAATTGTTTTCATTCGAATTAAAATCTTCTAACGCATACGCTCGAATAATGTATTTGGAATAGTATGAATAATACATGATCCAGTACCGCATAAAAAGAATAAGACTAAAAAATAACGTAAACACCAAGACGAATAAATTGCGGCCGTCTAAACTACCCGAACCATAATCGAAAACATTTTTCCACAAATGCAAAGACTCTATGACGGCTAAAAGAAGGAATACACAACTGTAATTTCTCAAACAACCATACATATCCAACCAATTGCTGATTTTTCTTTCATGACATGTATTTTTCTTTTTCATTAAATCAATATATGTAATCCAATAAATATCAGAATTATATTCTTGAAAATCATCTTCTTTTAGTTGAAGGCGATCATCTAATTTTTTTTCAAACAATTTTTTTAAACTGTCGTTGACTTTGCAATCGGTTGCGGTAAGCTTACAGAATGTTTTGGAAAGTTTGTTTAAGCATGCTTTAGCAATTTCTTTCTTATTGTCTTGATTATATTTTTTTAATTTTTCCCTATTTAAAAACAGTACAAGAGAAAAAATTATCCAAAAACAAATTGGAATGATAGATGTGTAAATAAATAAAGGAAATAAAATAAGGAACAGACTTGTTAATATGACTATATGAGAAAACCATGGGAATATCTCATTCATTTCGTGTTTCCAATTTAGAATAGTATAAAATGGGTATCCTAATATATTTCGAACAATTAATCTATCATAGATTATATGTCCTATACAACCAATAATTTGGCCAACGAAATATAATCCGGCGCAAACAATTAGTGCTAAAATAATGGCAAAATATGGCTGCAAATTTTGAATATGATTGTTTTTTAGGATATTTAAAACTTGCTGATTAAATATACCCACTAATCCTAATGAGAATAATGTCCCTGGCAGTAAATAACCAAAAAAATCATATGTATTAAATGGTAGTGAAAAATCTGGTTTCATATTCTACTCCGATGCTAAAAAACTTCTTGGTCTTGCTGATGCGCGAATCATATTTAGCCATTGGTAAATATCGGTTCTTTTGTAGACGGGGTTTCCATCAGCATCGGTCTCTTTTTCTAGAGCGAGTGCCATCAAGGTGAATTCTTTTTCAAGAGATGTTGCAAAAACGCCTTGGTCATCTGTGTTAATGGATACGTCTATTGCGGACTTTGGATTTGTTGATAGGAAAGTGTCATTCATAACGGTAACGGGATGCTCGCAATACATCTCAACATCTGTGATTTGGAGATTCGATGTCGGGTTCGTTTCTATGGAAATATGTTTCTTTTCAATGATTTTTCGCATATTCGCTTGAAGTTCTGCGATAATTTTAAAATCTTTTTCTTCAAGATGATATTCCGTTTTCTCGTTTCCTTTTATCTTGGCTTGTCCTGAAAAATGATACGCGCGGAAAAGTCCCTCTAATTTTGGGGTGTTTCGGATTTCATCTAAACCGTTTGCAACTCTTTGCTCGTATGGTTTAAAATAGCGGCTTTTAGAATTGAATTTAGGTTTATCACCTCTTAGTTTCCAAGAATCATAATAGTCAGAAATGCTTACGCATTGGTACATTTTTTTGTCATTTTTTATAACATCTGCATAAATTTCACGATACAACTCATGAAATTGTTCAAAAAGACGTCTTTTCAAACCGCTTCGGTCCTCAATACCGAATTCCTCTATTTTTATGTATGCCCACACAATATTGTCAAGTAATGTTTGTTTGGGCAAAATAATTCTATTTTGGCGATTTTCGTAATATTTTTTTGCATTCGTACCAAGAGCGACTCCATGGCCTATACGGTCTCCCTCTCCAAATTCCATAAAGGTAATGCATTCGTCGATGGCTCTTAAACCGTCAACAATATCATAATAATCTTCTCCTGCATGGAAGGTGCGTCCAAGTTGGGCATCGGTGTGTTCTATTAGGAAATCTAGTTGTGTTCGGCGATTGACGTGTTTTAGACGTCGGAAAACAGGAGCAAAGACTTCTGGGCGACAGAAAAATTCGGAATTAGCAGCATCTATCCCGACTATGCGACAAAGAACGTTATTATTTTGGTTTGCGTTCTTAAAAAGAGGATTTTTTTTCTTTTTATATCCACCAATAACATAGGGATTGCTTTCCTTAATTAGGGTTTCAATTGCCCTCGCCTGTTTGTCAATAATTTTGCGGACCTTGTAGTTACGGCAATACAAATCGCCATTGAACCAGTCTTCTTTTTTTAATTTATTTAATTCCTTATCTTCTTGTTTGATAAAGTGCAGGATGTAGCCTAACTTGACACCTTCCTGAATCTTGCTTTTTTGAAAAAAACGAAAGCTGTCTTCATTTACGTTTCGGTTATATCTTTTTACGGCTTTTAAAAGTTCCTGGGATTCTTTTTTGGGGACAATCCGCATTTCCATGCTTTTTATAGGCTGATTACAAACGACATTATGTACGGCCATGTAAGGACTTAAACGTTCATAAATAGACCCTTCTTTAAGTAGCATTTTGCGATCTTGAATTTTGTCAAAATAGCCAAAACCTTTAATTTGATCGTACTGAACAATAACCTTCCTAAAATTATTTTTTGCAACAATGTACGCATAAAGAAGGTCGCCGTATTCATTGTCATTTGTTTCTGGAAAATAAATTTTTTGTAGCACCTCGTACAAAAACTTTCGCTCGCCAATTAAAGGAACATTATAATAACGCGAGGTATCTTTTGATGTTATGCTTTTAGGAATGGCATAATCAATTGTATATTTCCCAAATTTAAAACTATTCTGTTTCTGAATCAAAATATTGCGTTTGAAATCGGCAAGAAGACTTTGGAGTTCTAAATAGTTTTTGCTTTTCAGGAGCAGAATGAGCTGTTTCTTATCAACATTAGTATTTCCATTTATTCTAGAATACAGGTATAGTCGAATTGCAATCGCTTTTTCCGCATTCATCAATTCTGACAAAAAACCCGCCTTCTTTACTTTTTTCAAATCACTTGAATTAAACTCGGCTGCATTCATTATTCCTAACCAGTTAATATCAAAGTTGAGCGACGCTCCATTCATGTGAGAATGAAGTTCGTGAAGTCCTTTTTCTAGAATATTGTTTATGGTTATGGAATCGGATTTGATGAAAGGTTTCCAAGCAAATGAATGGATTTTTGGTCGAGAACTATTTTTTGCTAAATGAGATAGAACTAACAAATCCTCACCTACAATTCTTGAAATTTCATTCCATCTCAAATATTCTTGTTGACGACATATAGGTTCATCGTTTTCATAAAATAGCATATCTTCAGTTGCTTTAGCACAAATATTAAAAACGTTCTTTTTCCCATTTTTATCTGTTATCCAGCAATCCAAAGCAAATTGATTAATATTTTTTACAACATCATAGCCATAAGCTTTTTCCTGTTTTAGAAAACGCTTTGCAAAATTTTCCTCATCCATGCCGTATTTTGCAGATTTTTGAAGATTCCAAAAAGAATTTACAATCTCGTCAAAATCAGCATCAACGAAATAAGTATTGAGAATAAGGCTAATGTTGTTCATTCAACTATTTTTGCGATTTTGCAAGTTCATCCATTTGCCCCACAATCTATTTTATTTTGTCCAGAATGTACAAATTAAACAAGAAATATTTCATACATATTTCTTACAACATAAATGTCAAACAAAGAAACGTTTGTAAATTTTATTTTATATAGAATGAAGATTTTATAGAAAATATCACCCAACTATGCGCCATATCGAGGCGTAGCCTCTCCAGAACGGCTCGTGCAAAGGAGATTCCCGACTTCGCAGGAATGATATGTAAATGGGGGGGGATGGAAATGGATTGCTTCGCTCTATCTTAGAGCTCGCAATGACGTACAAGAAAATAAAGCGAGAGCCCACTTGTGGACTCTCATTTTATTTTTGCTGGGTCATGCGCTTTGCGCAATGATGTTGTGCTTACTCCGCGCAACGCTTGGAGTTGTTCGGAAGTCCCATCAGTTCAAAAGCATTCTTGCAGCGGGCCTTCAATTCCGCTGCTTCTTTTTTAGGCGTGCTTTTTAACAGGGAACGGTAAT
>JAEEGG010011043.1_pt1 | contig 19813 bp, 15 predicted proteins | sample 9134161 | NCBI WGS metagenome assembly JAEEGG01 (sample SAMN16246543, study PRJNA631951) | gut metagenome | biome: gut microbiome; feature: rumen; material: CR-attached | host: Bos | place: Iran: Karaj | collected 2018-10 | reverse complement strand
GGCCTTCTCGTTTTGTGCCACTTCCACGTCGGCAACGGTGATGCGGTACATGTCCTCATCGTTGAAGTCGGCATTGTTGAGCATACCAGCCAGTCGCTGACTTTGCCGCTCCACAGCCTGGTCAAAGATGCGTCGGGCCTCGCGGGCATTGCCGAAGTTTTTGTCGCGCCGCAGGTAGAGCTGCTCAAACTGGCGATGTATGGCATTCTTCGTTTCCTCGTCAATGGTAAAGCTCTTGTCCTTGGCCAGACTGAGGAAGATTTCAGTGAGCTCGTCGGGCGTATAGTCGTCGAAATGGATGGTCTGGGTGAAGCGGCTCTTCAGTCCGGGGTTGGAGTCGATGAAGTCGTGCATCTGGTCGGTATAGCCTGCCACAATGCAGATGAACTTGCCGCGATCGTCCTCCAGTCGCTTCAGCAGCGTGTCGATGGCTTCGCCACCGAAGCTGTCGTTGTCACTCGTTTTCAGGGTATAGGCCTCGTCGATGAACAGCACGCCGCCTAATGCAGAGTCTATGAGCTGGTTGGTCTTGATGGCCGTCTGTCCGGCATAGCCTGCCACCAGCTTGCTGCGGTCAGCCTCTATCAGTTGTCCGCGTGACAGGATGCCCAAGGTGCGGAAGACGTCAGCCATAATACGGGCCACGGTCGTCTTACCCGTTCCCGGATTACCCGTCAGGACGTAGTGCTTGCCCTGGAAGGTGTTGGTCTCTCCGCGGCGTACCTGCAGATTGAGGAAGGCAGCCAGATTGGCAATCTCCTTCTTGACAGCCTCCAGTCCAACCATGTGGTTCAGCTTCTCCAAGCATTCCGTATAGTCTACGGCCTTCGGTGCCTCGTAGGGGATGTCGACCACTTTGATGGTCATCAGTTCCTCATTGGAAAGCATGGAGATGTCGACCTTCTGCAGGCGTTCTGCCTGCTTGGCACAAATCTTGTCAAAGAGCTGGCGCATGGTGCGGCCATTGGCGAAGTCCTTGTCGCGGGCGTTGTAAAGCTCGGCAATCATCTTCAGCACCAGTTCCTTGGCATCTGGTGCAAAGCGGTATTTCTTTTCCTCGGCAAACACTTCCATAATCTGGAAGAGCTGTTCGGGCGTGTAGTCGTCGATGTTGAGGAAGTAGTTGAAGCGGCTGCGGAATCCGACGTTGATGCGGAACAGGTTGTCCATCTCCTGACGATAGCCTGCGGCGATGACCACGAACTTGCCGCGGTCGTCCTCCATGCGCTTCATCAGTTGCTCCAGAGCCTGAGCGCCCTGCTGGTCCTTGTCGCCGCTATTGCTGAGGGGTGCAAGGGTATAAGCCTCGTCGACGAAGAGAATGCCACCCATAGCCTTGTCGCACAGACGGTCCACCACCTTGGGCGTCTCACCCTGATAGGGGCTGACCATCTTTGAGCGGTCTGCCTCTACGACGTGTCCGCTGTCCAAGTATCCGATGGCTTCCAATATCTCGCCCAACTTTCGTGCGATGGTGGTCTTGCCCGTTCCAGGGTTACCCGTCAGTACGATGTGGATGCCGGGCTTCTCCTGCTCACCCAGTCCACGCTGGGCACGTTGTATGTTGTTATGGACGGTGTATGCTATCTCCCTGACGGCACGCTTGACCTCGTCCATGCCAATGTAGCGTTCCAAGTCGCCCAAGATATCTTCCAGCGTCCGCTCTTCCGGCACGTAGCCGCGAATGTCCTGAACCTCTACGGCGGTGGCTGTGACGCCACGACTGATGAACGACGTGAAGATGTCTTCTGCCGTCTTGACGGCGACGTGACCATAGCCGAACGTGTCGTCTTTCGTCTTCACCTGATGCTGGAAATAGCGGCTCAGCTTGCGCTCAGCCTCCGGCGTGTACGTCGTGATGCCGTATTTGTTCTTCAGTTCCAGCTTACAAATGTCGCACAGTTCCTGACAACCCGGTGTCGGCAGTCGAAAGGTGTACTTGAAACGGTTCTGTGCTGCTGGGTTGGCGGTCAGGAAGTCATCCAGTCCCTTGGGCAGTCCGGCAATGATGACAATGGGGTTCTCGTCCCACTTGTCCATCTCGACAAAGAGCTTGTCCAGCGGATTCACCTGATTGGAGTAGCGGTCTGGCAACAGCTTTTGCACATTGTCAAAGAAGAGGATGCCCCCCTTGGCTTTCTTGACGTTGTCGTCCCACTTGTCAACAAAGCGCTGGTAGTCGACGGCATCGACCATTGTCAATTTGGGCTTATCGATGATTTTATGCTGATAGAAATAGTCGCGTATCACCTCTGCCAAGGCTGTCTTGCCGGTACCCGTCTCGCCGATGATGATGGCATTCACGCTCAGGCGCACCTTCATGATGTCCTTTCTGGAATGAAGGTAGGTATAGGTGTCAACGACGGTCTTCAGCTGCTGCTTGACATCGTCGAGGCCTATCATGCGGTTCAGCACATCCTGAACGATGAGCGGCTTACCGCACCACTTGCAGAACTTGGCTATCTGTCGGTTTTCCCTATGACACTGCTCACATATCATATTATTCTACGTCCTTTTGAATTTGTTCGATGACTTCAGACGGACTAATGCGTATATGATCCAAGTCAGGAGTCTTATAGTTCAGGAGTTTCGGATTGAACACAATCATCTCTAACAACAGCAGCGCTACCATGGCACTCCACATGATGTAGTGCAGCACGGACTCGCCGCTGAGCGAGCGCACCTGATTGGTGACGTCGTCGAGCATGCCGAACTTCGAGCCCTTAAACTTAAAGCTCTTCAGCTTGAAGGTATAATACAGCGGCTCCAGCAATGTCGACTTGATGTCGTCCTCCATCACCTCGCTAATCAGTTCGTTGTCGCCCTTGGTGTCACTATGGAAGTCGGTAATGTGACAGATAAACATGTATATCAGCGTGATGACCAGCACCGCAGGGATGAACAGGCTCGGGCTGGCACCGTTGACGGCTTTCAGTATCAGCACAGGTATCCACGACGACAGCAATCCGAGCAGACCCCACAGGCATGACATGATGAAGCCGAAGCCGCGGAAGTAGGCTCGCAGACCAACTATCAGCGCCGTGACACCACCCACGGGCAGGCAGATGGTACTCACGGAATGCCGCAGCACGTACTCATGGTTGGAGATGCCGACGACGAGCAGCAGCAGTATCCATAGTGCGCAAAGGGCATAGTACACGATGCGCCAGCGCTTTTCCTTGGTCTTGGCACGCTGGTAGCCGTCGCGCACCTGTTTGTATTTCTCTGCCGTTTCGCGCTTGGCATCTTCGTAGCGCTTGAAGTAACGCTCGTTCTGGTCGATTTCGCCCAGGTTGATAATCCACTCCTCCAGCTTGCGCTCATAGCTGTACGTCTCGCTGAAGTCCTTGTGGGGGTCTTCGTGGTAGAATACCGACATCCACTGGCTCAGCGAACCGCGCTTCACGGCTGCCAGCAATTGTGGACGATAGGCCAGCTTGTCGAAATTGAGGCCGTCCTTCAGTTCCTTGCCGTCTTCCAGCACATAACTCGGCGTGACACCCAGTATGCGGCAGAAGCGGTAGGCGGCGGTACGGATGTCGTAGGCGCCGAGGCGCTCACGGTTCTCATCGCTCTTCAGGTCGAAGCAGGCACGGGCCTGGCTGATCTGCTCAAACCATCCATGCAGCTGAGCAAAATAGATGAAGCGCCCGTCGGGGTCGCTATAGTCAGCCACCTTCGATGCATATTCAGCATTGCCCAGGGTCTGCCATTGCTTCAGCTCCTCGCGCAGCACCTCGCCCACTTTATAGGGCGTGTCAGCGTCGCGCAGGTCGTAGGCTGCCTCGCGGTCGATGTTGTACAGCACCTTATAGCCTAACGAGCGGCTGGGCTTCTTGCCGTTGGTCATGATGCGCAGGGCCTCACATGCCATGCGGTCCTCATGACTGTACATCCACGAGAGCAGACGACCGTCGCTCAGGCTCAGCCATTCGTCTTCCGAACAGTCTTCATAGCCGAAGGAACGGACGATTTCCGCCAGCGTCGACGACGGGTGTCTTGCCAGGAATGGTATTTCGGGGTCTATCTCGTATGCCAGTTTCAGGATGGCCAAACGCTTGTCCATCTTGCTCTCCGACGAGAAATAGCTGCGGAGTCTGTCCACTTTGGCCTTGGAGTGCGACTCCAAATAGAGGAACAAGTTGTCGCATGGGTTGGCCAGAGCCATCACATATTCGTCCTGATAGCTCAGCACCGAGATGGTGGCGCTGTGGACGTCGTCGCACAGGTTGCCGCGCAAATCCTTGTAGGGGTATGTGGGTTCCATAACGTAGACAGCAGCCATCAGTCCTGCCTGAGGATTGGCGGGATAGCGGTTGACTACAATATCCTTGACGGCAGAACTCAGTTTGACGTTACCACATTGTTCCAGCCATCCGGCTATTCTTCCGTTATAGAGGTAGCTGATGGCAAGCCGCTCATTATCAACCAGCAGCGGTATCAGTTCGTGAACGTTGTCGGCCACGAGGTTACGCTCCGGGTCGACGATGAAGCTGCGGTACTTCAAGACCGGCGACGAGAGGTCTATCTTGACGTCCTCGCCCAAGAACCAGCGCTCCACCTCGTCATAGCCCCAACGGGTCTGCGGATTGACGGAAGTCAGACCCTGGACAATCATTTTGACGCGGTCGGGGAGCTCGTTCATGCGCGGTATGCGGCCTTCGTTCTTTTTGCGCATCATGACGCGCTCGTTCTGGCTCAGCGGATTCTCGCCTAACCACAGCGTCATGAGCGTGATGCCCAAGGCGTAGAAGTCGACGGCAGCCGTAATCTCCACCTCGCCGTCGATGACGTCGTTATACATCTCTGGGGCAGCATAGACGGGGGTACGGGCCTGCGTCGTGCGGTGTACCTTCTCGTCGTTCTCCATCATACTCGAGATGCCGAAGTCGCCCAGCACCAGTTCCTTATGGCTGGTATCGCGGAAGAAGAAGTTGCCGGGCTTGATATCCTTATGGATGATGTTTTCGTTGTGACAGTAGGCCAGCGCACCTGCAGCCTGCAGGGCTATGCGCCGGAACTGGTTGAAGTCACCGTCCAGGTCGTAGTCGTTCAGCGTGCCGCCGCGCAGGTACTCCATCAGCTCGTAGTCGCGGTTCTTGCCGTCCAAATAGGTCTTGCCGTAGTCGTATATCCGCACGATCATCTCCATGCCCATGTTCTGGACGATGCGCATCAGCGACCGCTTGATGGAGAAGTTGGGATAGTACACCTTGAGTACGCGTTCTCCTTCTTCGCCTTCCACCAGAAACACTTGTGCCTCGCCCGAGTTGTCGCTCAGGCACTTGACACTACGGTAGAGTCTGCCCTTCAGCAGGAACTCCACGTCGCCGCCCGAGGCTTTCTTCTTCGTCTCGCCCGACCTCAGCGTCATGTCTAAGCTGCCGCCCATGGGGGGATTATTCGTCCCGACCGTCCTTAGCGTCATATCGACATCATCTGTCGTTCTAAGTGTCGTACCGACATCACCTGTCGGCCTCAGCGTCATATCATTGCCATTATCCACCATGATCTATCCGTTCAATCGTGTTATTTATCATCTTTGATGTCACCACCGGTTTTACCTAGTATCACCCATTTGCCGCCCATCTGAGGCTTGGCGCAACCGCAGGGACTGCTGTGCAGCGCGTGCTTGAAGTTGCAGACCCACGCCAGGCGTACACCCACGGGCTTGCTGGCCATGGCATAGTTGCGGGCCTTGGCGGGTGATGCTGACGGCGGCACGGCCAACTTGTCCAGTATGGCCGACAGTACCCTTATTTTCTCTGCCTTCTTCTCCTCCAGCTCGTCCTTGGTCATGCGCTTTTGTTCGGGAGCGCTGATGACGGGCTTCTCTATGCCTTCGTCCTGAGCCAGCAGCGTCAGGATGCGCTCGCGCAACTTGTTGTTCTTCTGCTCGCGTATGATGTCGCGCTCAGAATTGTAGGGCAGCGCATTCTCTAGCTTCGAGTATTCCTGTACTGTATCCACCAGCTCCTGGTAGTCGGGGTTCAGCTGCAGTTCCTTCACCAGGGCCTTGGCTTCTTCCGTCAGCGCCGTACCGCACTTCTTGCAGAAAGCGAAGTCGTTCAGCGTGTGGCACGTCGGGCAAACCAGTCCGCCGCGTGGGCTGCCGCACTCGGGACAATAAGCCTCATTGCCCGTCAGCGCCGCACCGCAATAGGAGCAGACGTCTTTCTTGATGTAGTGATGGCAAATCTCGCAGAAGTCAGCATCAGGGTCCATGTCTGCCCCGCAATGGGGACAGGCGGCTTTGCCGATGGGCTGACCGCACTGGGCACAAAACATGTACTCGGCATCGTTTTCAGCACCGCAGAAAGGGCATGTCTTGCTCTTGGCCTGCAGTGTCTGTTGTTGCATCATTACGTCGGAATTATCGTTGGGTAGGCCTTGCTGCTCGCGGTGCAGCTCCTGGGGGCGCATAGTGCGTTGCGTCGGGTCAGCCTTGGTATTCATTTCGTTTGTCATACGGTTTGCATAGTAATAATTGATGCAAAGATAGCATATTTTTTTAAAACAAACAAAAAACCGCCGCAAATTTACATTTACGACGGCATTTTTATGTGATTTTGCTTGATTTTACCAGAGAGGCAGGCGCTCTGACTTGGGAATAAACATTTTGTCGCCCTCTTTCACGCCGAAGGCTTCATACCACATGTCGATGTGCGGCAGGGCGCCGTTCACGCGCCAGCGTCCCAGCGAGTGCGGGTCGCTCTTGGTGCGGTTGCGTATCTCTGCCTCGGTGATGTTGCCAGCCCAGACGCCGGCGTAGGCCAGGAAGAAGCGCTGGTCGGCAGTAAGTCCGTCGATGACGGGCAACTGCTGGCGCTTCGTGGCATTCTTGTAGGCATACCATGCTACTTGCAGTCCACCGTGGTCGGCCAGGTTCTCGCCTAACGTCAGCTGTCCGTTGGCATTCAGGTCGGGCAGCACCTTGATGTTCGAGAAGAAATTGGCATATTTCTCGGCGCGCTCTGTAAAGTTCTTTCCGTCTGCTGCCGTCCACCAGTCGTGCATGTTTCCATCCTTGTCATACTGGCGTCCCTTGTCGTCGAAGCCGTGGGTCATTTCGTGGCCGATGACCACGCCGATGGCGCCGTAGTTGAAGGCGTCGTCAGCCGTTGGGTCAAAGAACGGAACTTGCAGAATACCAGCGGGGAAGCAGATTTCGTTCGTGGTAGGGTTATAGTAGGCATTGACCGTCTGAGGCGTCATGTACCAGTCGTCGCGGTCAACGGGCTTGCCGGCCTTGTGCTCTATCTGCCAAGCCTGGTGCCAGCGGGCGCACTCCTTCATGTTTTCAAAGTAAGATTTTTTCGCATCAATCTTCAGCCCTGACATGTCGGTCCAGCGGTCGGGATAACCAATCTTCACGTAGAACGTGTTGAGCTTCAGCAGGGCATTGACCTTCGTCGAGTCGTCCATCCACTCCTGGGCGGCAATGCGCTCACCGAGGGCAATACGCAGGTTCTCGACGAGCGTCTTCATGCGCTCCTTCGACGAGGCGGGGAAGTACTTCTGCACGTAGATGCGACCCAAGGCCTCACCCATCACGCCCTGCACCTGATTGGTAGAGCGGCGCCACAGCGGATGGTCTTCCTTGCGGCCCGAGAACACCTTGCCGTAGAAGTCGAAGTTAGCCGCACGCACGGCATCGTTCAGGTAGCCTGTGGAACCGTCGATAATGCCCCACTCCATCACGTCGCGGTATTCGGCGGGCTTCATCGCGGCAAAGAGCTTGTCGGCAGCAGCCATGAACTCCGTCTGGCCGACAACCAGTTGCTGGATGTACTCGCTCTTGACACCCTTGGCGTTCATCTGGCGCTCCAACTGGAAGTGCGGATACTTGGCGTCAAACTCCTGCAGCGTCATCTTGTTGTAGTTGCTCTGCGGGTCGCGCAGCTCGGTGTTCGACTTGCTGACCTTGGCCAGAGCCGTCTCCACCTTCAGGATGTTCTTCATCTTCTTCTCGGCAACGCCTTTCTTGAAGCCAAAGAGCTGGAACATGCGGACGATGTGCTTCTTGTAGGCCTCGCGAATCTTGGCCGTAGCCTCGTCGTTTTCCAGGTAGTACTCCTTCTGTCCCAACGTCAGTCCGCTCTGGCTGACCTTGAGGATGTTCTCAACGGCGTTCTTCTGGTCGGCACCGATGTAGGCGCTGAAGAACTCCGACTCGCCGTAGGGCGCCATCTCCATCTGCACGGCAAAGAGCTGTTCCTTGGTCTTGGCAGCCTCCAGCTTCTTGATGAGCGGCATGACGGGAGCCAGACCTTCCTTCTCGCGGCGTGCGGAGTCCATAGCCAGCTTGTAGAGGTCGCTGAGCTTCTGTTCGATACTGCCCTCGGGATAGCTGTTCTCCAACAGTTCCTTCAGGATGCCGTTGATGCGCTTGTTGTTGTCCTCGGCCAGACGGTCGAAGCTGCCGTAGCGCGAATAGGCAGCGGGCAGCGGATTGGCCTTCATCCATCCGCCGCAGGCATACTCGTAGAAGTCGTCGGCAGGGCGCACGCTGGTGTCGAGGTCGTTCATGTTGATGCCTGAGCGCAGCTGAGCCGAAGCCGTCAAGGTCGTCGTTGCCAATGCCATCATTACTAATAGTTTCTTCATAATTCTACAATTTATTAATTTTCAATTTTCAATTTGCTAACATCTCCAGTTCTTCCGAGAGCTTTTCCCAGCGCTCCACTTCCTCGTCGAGGGCTTTCTTCGTGGTGGTGTACTCCGTGACGAACTCCATGTTCGAGGCATTCTCGGGTTTCATCAACAGGTCATCCAGTTCCTTCAGCCGCTGTTCCATGTCGTTGATCTTGCGCTCCGACGCCTCCACGGCCTTCTCGGCCTTGCGCAGGCGCTTCTGCTGCTCCTTACGCTCGGCATAGGAGGCAGCGCCCGAAGTAGCCTTCTCGTCCCCCAAGGGCGCTTCTTTTGACTTGGAGGCGGGTTTGACGTTGGCGGGCTTTGACTCAGAAGCAGATGCAACGGAATCGGCTTGCCGACCGAGCTCGTCCAGTTCGTTTATTCGCTTAGACTGCAGGAAGTCGTAGATGCCGCCAATGTGCTCGCGTACCTTGCCGCCGCCGAACTCATAGACCTTGCTGACCAGTCCGTCCAAGAACTCACGGTCGTGGCTGACGATGATGGCCGTACCGTCGAAGGCCTTGATAGCTTCCTTCAGCACGTCCTTTGACGCCATGTCCAAGTGGTTCGTGGGCTCGTCGAGTATCAGCAGGTTCACGGGCTCCAGCAGCAGGCGTATCATAGCCAGTCGGCTGCGCTCACCGCCGCTGAGCACCTTGACCTTCTTGTCCGATGCTTCGCCGCCGAACATGAAGGCACCCAGGATGTCGTTGATGCGCAGGCGCACCTCGCCCTTGGCAACGTTGTCGATGGTCTGGAACACCGTCAGCGACTCGTCCAGCAGCTGTGCCTGGTTCTGGGCAAAGTAGCCTATCTGCACGTTGTGGCCTATCTTCAGATGACCCTCAAAGGGTATCTCGCCCATGATGCACTTCACCAATGTCGACTTACCCTCGCCGTTTTTGCCGACGAAGGCCACTTTCTCGCCACGCTTGATGGTCAGGTTCACGTCCTGGAAGACCAGATGGTGATACGCTTTCGCTACATCCTCGCAGATGACGGGATAGTCGCCGCTGCGCAGACAGGGCGGGAACTTCAGGTGCATGGCGGCATTGTCCACCTCGTCGACCTCTATCGGCACTATCTTCTCCAGCTGCTTCACCTTCTGCTGCACCTGCACGGCCTTGGTGGCCTGGTAGCGGAAGCGCTCAATGAACTGCCGCATCTCGGCCATCTCCTTCTGCTGGTTCTCGTAGGCACGCAACTGCTGTTCGCGGCGCTCACGGCGCAGCACGACATACTCGTCGTACTTTACCTTGTAGTCGACGATCTGGCCGCACGATATTTCCAGCGTCCTGTTCGACACATTATTAATGAATGCACGGTCGTGACTCACCAGCACCACGGCACTCGACGACTGAGCCAGGAACTGCTCCAACCATTGTATGGACTCGATATCCAGATGGTTCGTAGGCTCGTCTAACAGCAGGACGTCAGGCTTCTGCAGCAGTATCTTGGCTAACTCGATGCGCATGCGCCAGCCACCTGAGAACTCCGACGTAGGACGCTCGAAGTCCGAACGCTGGAAACCCAAGCCGATGAGCGTGCGCTCCAGTTCGGCCTCGCAGCCCTCGGCACCCATCATCATGTAGCGCTCGTGCTCCTGCGTAAACTTCTCGACCAATGCCATGTAGTCCTCACTCTCGTAGTCCGTGCGCTCGCTCATCTGGCGCTCCAGCCTGTCCACGCGGGCTTTCAGGTCAGCCACGTCGGCAAAAGCCTTCTGAGCCTCCTGGCGCACCGTGGTGTCGTCCTTCAGCACCATCACCTGCGGCAGATAGCCGATGGTGGTGTCGTTAGGCACGCTCACCGTCCCTGACGTGGGATGCTGCATGCCGCAGAGTATCTTGAGCAACGTCGACTTCCCTGCCCCGTTCTTGCCCACCAGCGCAATGCGGTCGCGGTCGTTGACCACGAAGCTCGCCCCGGCAAACAACGGCTTGACACCGAACTCCACGCGTAATCCTTCAACTGATATCATCGTTTTTACTTGTTAGTTCCCGTTAACGTTCCCGTTATCGTTAACGTTATTGGGTTGCAAAGGTAGCACTTTTTAGCCGAAATGCAAAAATAATGAATGAATATTTTCTGAGCCTTGTGCGCATAAAGCTCAGAAAATATCCACCTTGGGTCTATGCCTTCTTTTTATAACTGTCATTTGTCATCTGTAAGATGTAGCCGCGGTGCAGCCATTGCGCCAGCACGTTCCTGACCCTCTTCTCGTCGGGCGACTTGCCATTCTCGGTATAGACGCGCACCAGCTCGTCGAAGTTGAAGACACCCTGTTCGTTAGTCTTAACCATGTCCAGCAAGCTCTGAGGGCCGCTCTTAGTCATTCTGACAGCATCGGTGGCTTCGCGGATGTCGTCGGCAAACAAGCGGTACTTTAAGTACAGATCCAGCTGCATCGACCAGCGGCAGTAGTACTCTATCTCCGGCTCCCACACCATGCCGTTGGCGGCATAGATGAGGCAGGCCTTGCGGAAGGCAGCCACCAGCGCACGGTGGCTCAGGGTGTCCAGCACGCGGTCCTGCGTCTTCGTGGTAAACTCGTCAATCTCCGTCTTCAGCTTCTCGGCCATCTTCTGAGCCTGCTTGCAGACAATGATGCCTGTGGCATTCTTCAGGTTCTCGATGTAGGGCTGAATGGCATTGTCGTACTTCTTGTCGTAGGCACCGAAGACGGGAATGGGAGCACCAATCTCCACCGTCGGTATGCTGCCTAAGGTGATGCGCGAAACGGGGCCTTCGCCGTGAATGTGGCGGAAGTATTTCTTCAGCTTGGGCTCAGTCGTGTCAGCCACATAGTTCAGTCGCAGACAACCGTCGGCATTGACGCTCTGGGCACCCACGCGGTCCTGTCCGAAGTCGTTGTCCTCGTCGTCCACGAGCTTCATCAGCGAGAACGAGTTAGCCCTGCCCTTCTGTCCCTCCAGGCGGTCCCAGTCCTCCAGCTCGTTGAGTTTCAGGAAGAGGAAGGCATTGCTGGCATCCTCCATGGCCTGACTCAGTCGCGGACGGGTAATGTCGGGAAACAGCCAGCGGATATCCAGGTCGTCAGGGCGCTTGGGTTTCTCCTCGTCAGAGCGGGCACGGTTGTACTTCTCGTTGAACTCCTTCAGTCGCTGGCGGTCGCGCTTGGAGGTTTCTTTCACCTCAGCCAGGATGTGCTTGATGGGCGGCGTGATACACTCCTTGCCACCACCCTCCTTGGCTACCAACAGACAGTTCATGCGCAGCTCGCGGGTACGACCGTCGATGTAGACAAAGCTCAGTCCGCGGGGATAGATGGAGTATGCCACGGGAATCACCTGCGCCACGGTGCCTTTCAGCAGGTCGGGCGTCTGGGCGATGGTTGTCGCTACCAGCTTCGGCAGCGCCGTGGGCAGCGGTGGCAGCTGTTCACTGGCAAACACCTGAGTCCATGTCAGCGGTTTGTACCTGGGCTTGACGACGCGCTTGCCGTTTCTCGTCGCCGTGTCGTGCTTCCTGGGGTTCTTAACTTGCTTCTTCGTTGAAGCGTTCTCAGTCACTTTGGCCTTCAGGGCCTTCTTGATTTCTTCAGTCATTATAGTAAAGATTTTAAATTAATAATGATTCTTGTGATACTCCCTGGCCACGGCACTGATGTCGACGCCAGCCTGACGTGCCATGTGGTAGAAGGTGGCTATCCGGGTGCGACCGTCGCTCTTGCCGAGGCACTCACGCCACTTGCGCTCACAGTCTGCCATGCGGTACTTCGTACTATGGGCACAGAGCATGTGGTACAGGTCGCGGCCGTCGCTGCCTAATCCGTTTGCCAAGGCAAAGCCCAGCCTCACAAAGTCGTCGTAGCTCTCGGCAATGTTGGCGTGACGGGCTATCAGCTCGCGGGTGACCGCCGTGGCCTTGGCCAGCTCCTCCGCGTGGGAGAGAGGCTGGCAAGCCGCAGGGTGTGGGCTCGGCGTGACAGGCACAGGCGCGCTCTTGGCATCGTCGTTGCCTGGTTGGGCCAGCCAAGCCAGAGGGTCGAAGGTGTTCTGCGTATCCATTTCAATAACTGTCATCTGTCATTTGTCATTAGTCAGACGGGGATTCACATACACCTCGGGGTCATAGCAGAGGAAGCACGCCCTGGACTCGTTGCGCACCGAAGGATCAGCCTGACGCGAGGTCAGACCATAGGCCGGCGACAACAGGTAATTCCTGACGGCATCAAACCACTGGCGGTGACTGCACCTTTGCAGGTCAATCCCGATGAACCACTTCAGGCCGTCGCCGCTGGGAGAGCGGAACACCATCAGCGTGCGGAACAGCCTGTCGGCTATCAGCTTGCGCTTCAGACCGTCCACGTCCCCGACATGGTCAAGGTCCATGCAGAGCACACCAGAATGCCTGACAAGCGACTGGTCGCTGCAATACGAGAACACACCTGCGGGCGTCACATAAGGGAATCGGGCCCCTTTGTAGCGGCGAGCCTGCTCCCCGTCCCTGATTTGCCTCAGGGCCAGCGTCTGCGGCTCCAGTTCGCGACTGCTGATGATGGCAGCCACCTCCATCAGACTCAACGTGGTCAACGGCACCTTGTTCGTAATGGGCGAACAGAAGTACGACATCTCAAACTGCTTCGTTTCCATCGTCTTCACATATTATTAAAGTCTGACATTGCTCAGCAGTTCGTGAGCCTCGCGTTCCATGGTCTCCCTGACGTCAAGCCCCTCGCGCTTGAAAACCTTCAGCGTCAACTGGTAGGCCTCGTCCTTGGTGGCCGAGATACGACCGTGGGCAGCCTTGCGCAGCAGCACCGAGCGAACCCGCAGACGTGCCTTGCTGACCACGTAGTCGAAGGCAGCATTACGCAGCAACTGCAGCTGACCGTTAGTGACGCAACCCTGCTCCATGACCGGCGTAAACTCATCGTCCGGCAGGAACTGGATGTTCTGTACTCTGTTGTTTTCGTCCTGTGTGATAACTGCAGAACCGCTGATAAAAATACTCTTGTTCATTGTTGTAATTCTTTTTTTGTGTGATGACCTCGCGGAAGGAGGGACGTCCTTTCTCCCCGCTTGGTTTCTGAGTACAAAATTACAAAAATGACTTGCAGAAAACTAAAATATCATACGAAACATCCCGACTGTTTCGCGGTCGGAAACGGTCGGGAATAATCGTCGGAATGCCCCTGTCTAAAGGGCTTTGCCTGAGTTCGGCCTATGGTCGGAAGAAATCTTCCAGCTTCGTCATCTCCATAGACAATTCTTCTGAAGGCTTCGCCAGCGTCAAGGGTTTCCCCTCCTTGTTGACGAACACCTTCGGCGTCAGCCGTTCAAGGTCAGCCACCTTCATCTGCTTACCTTCTATCTGGCTCTGGAACAGCAAGCGCAACATGACTCTCAGCTGCTCCTTGGTGCGAAGCCACATGATGGCCGACAACTTCTTCGGCCGCTGCTCAACATAGCCCAACAGATAGAGAAAAAGAGATTGGCATTTTTTAGCTTATCTTCCAAGTGCACAACGGAGACCTTTCTTCTATGTACTACTTCACAATGACCTTTACACTCTTCTCTCCAACCTTCACGATGGCCACGCTACCTGTTTGCAGGTTTGCATTGACGGTGGCACAGCCGTTCCTGCTAATAGCCTTACCAGCCTCCGTTCCGTTGATACCATATACGCTAACCTGCGTGCCTTCATCTACACCTTGCTCCTTGATGCTACCTCCCTCGCTCTGAATCAGCACGGCCTGAGCAGGCACCTGGCTGATGCCCGTCACGTCAATCACTGGTTCTTTGTCTATCCAGCACAACGTTGCAGTAACCACGTCGCTGTTGTCATAGCCAGCCCTGGTGGCATAGACCGTAATGTGGTAGGTGGCTGTCAGCTGAATCTCAGCCGTGGTGTAAGTGTTGATGTCGCTGTCGGTGATGGTAGAGCGATACTCAACACCCTCCGTTTCGCAACCAAAATTTAGCTTGCCATTAGCATATGAGATGGTAGGAGTCGCACATTGTTTCTTCTCAATATCCTCGCCCGAAATCGTCTGAATCGTTCCAAACTTGCTCCAGATTTCATGAGCCATGTAGGCATCCTTACTTGCATCTGGCACCTTGAGTGTACAATTGTAGTTCGAGAAGGTGTTATTATAAACAAAAGGTGGCGTTTCTGGGCGTGCAATTATCTCTTTAATTGAATTACAGCCGCTGAAAGCCTCTTGATATATATATTCTACGGATGCGGGAATGTCCAGTTTTTGGAGCTTGCTGCAACCATAGAATGTTTGTTTCTTAATCATCATCAGATTATCAGGGAGGGAAACGGAGGTCAACCTGCTACAATTGTTGAAAGCCCAATCGCCAATGGACGTCACGCTATTAGGGATGGTCGCGGAGGTCAAGCTGCTGCAATATAAGAATATATAACTAGTTGTATTTCAATTAATTTTGCCCTAAACAGTAGAAAAGTGATTACGTAGATTCTGCGGAAGACAAGAACGAAGAAGATTTAACGTATTTAACTTTTGTAAACCCCAATAGTTATTGAAGTGTCCAAATTACTGTATTAATCAGTGAACACTAATTAAGGTAACACTAAATAGTTGTTATTTCTCGTGAAACGCTCTTATACATCCAACAACTTTACCGTTATTATCTAATGTATATGTACCACATAATGATAAGCCACATGGGGAGATTTTATACACTTTGATAATCATGCAGTCCTATGATGTTCTTCTCAACAAGCACATACCACACGGTTCTCTTGTGTTCTCCGAGTTGGACTCCTTAAAGTCGAGGCTGAATCCCCCCCAGATCGATAGCGGAATAGTTCTTCGGCAAGCGAAGCGGCAAGCCGATTACTTATCAACAACGTCCTGACCCTTAGCACCATAAGACTTCAGGGCAGCAGCCTTGTTCTTCTCAACAGCGAGCTCCATGGGAATTATGCCAGTGATGCGGAAGAATGCGCTCTGCAAGATGGTGTTGGTGCGGTTGCCCAGACCAATCTCCTGTGCAATCTTGGTAGCGTTGATGGTACAAATGGTGATGTTGTTCTGTGTGAAGTAGCCCTTTACCTTGTTAGGCATGAACTTCTCCAGCTCGTCGGCGTCGAAGATGGTGTTCAGTAGGAACAGACCGTTCTTCTGCAGACTGCGGGTCACGTCGTACATGTGCAGGTAAGCCTGAACGTGGCTTGCCACGAACTGAGGTATGGTAGTGTATGTTCTCATACCGTTTTTAATAAAAAAACAAAAAAGAGTGGCTTTTTCGCGTTTTTTTATCTTTTTTATAAAAAAACGAAACGATTCTCAATAATTCTTCGTATTTTTGCAGTCATAAAATAAAAACTCTGTCTGATTTTCATTTATGGGAACAACTTTTAAAATTAAAAACGGAAAAGAATTATTATTAAATCTAAATAGGATTGATGGCAATCGTTATAGTTTAGATGATTCAAGAGGAAGGAGTTTTTTTTTCTTCTTCTTTGATGAAGATAACACAATTAGTTTCTCTGATACGGGAGAATTAGCAGAAAGTTCCGAGGATATAAAAACAAAGTTGGAAGGAATATTGCGTCGTGAGGTAGAGCAGAAATTCACTGGTATAGAGGACGACGAAGAAATGTCTGTTGATGAAGATGAGAATGATCCTTTCGATCCAGAGGAAGTTTCTATAGATACCAAACCAATAACAATGGAAACCTTGTTGCGACGATTAGAGCAGGGAAGTATTAAATTGAATCCAGATTTTCAACGTAATGAAGTATGGAGTGACGATAGGAAATCTCAGTTAATAGAATCTCTTCTGCTTAAAATTCCCATTCCAATGTTTTATGTTTCGTCTGATGAGAAATCGAATTGGACCGTGGTAGATGGATTGCAGCGTATAAGTACATTTAGGGACTTTGTATTGGGGAAGAAATTTCTTAGTGATCCACAAAAAAACAGGGCAGAGCGAGGAAATGGTATGCGTTTGTCAAGGCTCGAATTCTGGAGGAAATTAGAAGGCTTAAGAATGAATGATTTGCCTCCTCACCTCTATAATAGAGTTATTGAGACGGTTTTTACTTTTACCATTATCAATCCTGGAACTCATGAAGAAGTTAAGCGTAACATATTTAAACGTTTAAATACTGGAGGTATGCCGCTTAGTTCACAAGAAATCAGAAATGCACTTTATACAGGTACTTCTACAATATTGTTGAATGAACTTGCAAATATGAAAGAATTCAAAACCGCAACTTGTGATTCTATTAATGCACAAAGACTAGAAGATAGAGAACTGATTCTTCGCTTTCTCTCTTTTCTTGTTAGAAAGCCTAAAACTTATCGGCGTACCTTAAATATTGACACATGGTTATCTGACACAATGATAATCATAAATGCACTTCCAAATCTTGATAGCAGAGAAATAAAGAAATGTATAAAGCAGAAGACGATTAATCTTGATGATATTGAGCATATTAGTATTAATGGTATTAAGGATACTTTTTCTCTTGCGATGAAACGTGCTCATAAACTTTTTGGAAAACATGCTTTTAGGAAAAGTACTGATAATATGCGTCGTCGTCCTATTAACAAATCATTATTCGAAGCGTGGGGCGTTTTACTTTCTGGAATGACAGAAATACAGTTTAATTTGCTTTGTACAAATAAAAAGTCGTTTATGGTTGAGTATCGCAGATTGTTAGATGATGAAGCGTTTTCTATTGCTATTTCTCGTGATAGTATGAAGCATTTGTCTGTTAAACTTAGGTTCGAGAAATTGACAGAAATCATTAATAAATATAGTAGATAGTATGATTAAAGAAATAACAATTAAAGGTTTTAAGTCGTTCTTTGACGAAACGATAAGAATAGCCCCTCTAACAGTGCTAACAGGACTGAACAGTAGTGGTAAAAGTTCCATTCTTCAGGCAATACGTATCCTAGGAAATGTTAGTAATGGTTATTCAAATCCATTGCTTGAAGGACACGGCTCTATTGAAGAATTGCAAAACCAATTCGTGAAAACACCATTTTCATTAGAAGCATTATATGATGGACCTAATGGAAAGGAATCTATTATAAAATATTCTGCAGAAGGTCATGGCAACCACACTGACGGATATCCCAGTCTTATATATGTGTCTGCTGATAGGTTCGGTCCTCAAACATCTATTCCAATATTATCGGATTACAAGTTAGGCGAACGTGGCGAAAATGTATTGAATTGTATTGACCATTATTGGGATACATTGCTTAATCCAATTCTTATTCATGAGAAATCTCAAGGAGAAACATTTGAATTTAATCTTGGAGCTTGGTTAGGTGCCATATCACCAGGTGTACGTTTTAAGAGTCATATACTGAAAGCGACAGATTCTTCCTATTCCCTCTTTAATGATCATCGGGCAAAGAATGTTGGTTTTGGGTTAAGTTATACCCTTCCAATTATTGTTGCTTTGTTTTTGGGGACTATAGAGAAAGATACGGCTGTATTAATAGAAAACCCAGAAGCTCATTTGCATCCTAAAGGCCAAACAGAGTTGGCTCGTCTTATATGCCTTGCAGTAGAAGCTGGGGCACAAATTATAGTTGAGACACATAGCGATCATCTTTTTGATGGAATTCGTATTTTTACAAAACAACATAAGGGATTTGCTAAAAAAGTATGTCTTAATTGGTTTGAACTTGACGAAGACAAACTAACAACCGTTGAATCACCAGAACTTCAGCAAGATGGACGATTGAGCGAATGGCCTACAGGATTGTTCGATCAATTCGGAATCAATGCATCAGAACTCTTAAAGCCATAATCATGACAACATTCTATTTCAATGAAATTTTGCCGGAGCAAAGTGAAAGTGATGTTCAATGGGCTTTTGAGCAAACGGTAAGGCAGATTGCGTTATTGTCGGGGAAAACGGAATTGGAATTAACTCGCCCAATCATTACTGGAACTTCACTGAATAACATCTTAATATGTGGTAAATCACTTACTGCTTTAATTGATTCATGCCCTAATCGTGATCTTCGTACTGAAGCCCAATTCATTTTTACACAAAATCTTATTGCTTCACATGAAAATGCGCTCCCCAATGATACGGTAAACAGTTTATTAGAAGCATCCTATACATTCCATAGAAAAGAGGCTATGAATTTGGCGATAGCATATCATATGAAATGGCCATTATTATCAATGCCACTTGCTGATTATCTCGAACAAGACGAATTAACAGTAGAGTCAGATGTAGCAGAGACATTATCAATTCCAAATTATTACGCACAACAAGATACCTCATACATTGAGAGATGGCTATTAGACAAGGCTAATGAAGGTGCAGAAGGCCTGGATTTATTAAAATCTTTATTTGTTGAAAAGGGGGTTATAATAACAAATACATTCAATAAGAACTGGAATAATGCACCAGAGATATTGCGTAAGCTCGCAATTAATCGTTTCAGATTGGCTATCGAAAATAAAATGATATTTCCAATTAAATCCGATGACGATTTGATAAAAAAATGTGAAGTCAAGGGAAGTGAGCTTGTATATGAATTGAGGCAATTGGGAAGTGGCTTGCGTATTTATTTTGGATATACTACAAATGGGCAGATTATTCTTGCAAGTTTACATACTAAGGCCGAATCTCTTGGACGCGAACAAACTATGGACATTAATAGTGCAGCAAGAGAGATTAGAAAAGCAATTGCAGTTTTGTCAGTTTAATGATGTGGGAGAGTGTAAAGTAAACGACTTCTGCCACACGTCGTCCTCCTGCACGCGGGCCTGGTGTACGGCCTGAGCCTTCTGCAGGAACACCTGGTTCTCAGTCTCAAAGTTTCCGACGGCATCGTCAATCTGCTGTGTCGTGCCGTCGTGGTTGGCGTTGCTCAGCGCTGCCAACCAGTTGGTAGGTAATGTCGGGTTCTCCATAATCCTTACTGTTTTTTGAAAGTTTGACATAAAGTGAATGGGTCACGAATTGTTATTTGAGTTTCATTTTCATGTCGTTTCTATGTAAGCATTCGTTGAAATACACGTTGTAGCAGTTGTAGTTTCGTTGTACCTTTGCATCCGCAATAGTGCACTCAAACTACAACTGTTATTGTATCATGACGAAAGAAGAATTTGAAGTATTGCAGTTGGACATGCAGCAGAGCGGCAAGTCCGTTAAGGATTACTTGCAGGAAGCAGGTGTAAACTATTCCACCTATAAC
>JAEEGG010011042.1_pt1 | contig 19814 bp, 11 predicted proteins | sample 9134161 | NCBI WGS metagenome assembly JAEEGG01 (sample SAMN16246543, study PRJNA631951) | gut metagenome | biome: gut microbiome; feature: rumen; material: CR-attached | host: Bos | place: Iran: Karaj | collected 2018-10 | reverse complement strand
AGGAGTAAATCCTGCAAATCTTCGCTTAATTCAGAAATATCCTCCATGAGGTTTTCATAGATCTTTTTTCTTTCTTCGTTCATATATTATGTCTATAATGCTAAATAATCACAAAAAATTTATTCACAAAAATTTATTATATATCGTTTTTCATATTTGAGGTATTGAGTGGAAGAGCTTTATGTTTAGGTCAAAAGCCTATTGAAATGCTATCGTTGCATTCGTTCCATCAAAAAAAGATACCACATCGAGTACCAAAAACACTATATACCATTTCATACCTAAAAATCAAGTAATTTTTGGAAAAAAGTCAGATTTTTTTGCATTTTTTGATAATTGTGTGTATAATTGTCGTATTATTTTATATTTTGAAGTAAAATAAGAATGAAATCAGTAGAGGAATATAAAAATGATATAGCCGAAAGGTACATACAAGATTTTAAAACAGAAATTGGTTTTTTCAACAGACTTATGATATTGCCAATTACAAATAAAATGAAAGACATATTAAAATCAGATAAAAAGGTTGATGTAAATGATTTACAAGATTTAGAAGATTTATGATTTTGGAGAAAAGTCTTGGGCGCAAAAATATTTGATAAACAATTATTTGGAAATTTGGTAGATAAAATCTTAAACTTTTTGAAAGAGAAGCAAGAAAAAATAATTAAGGCAAAAACTGAATGAAGACTTGATGAATTACTAAATTTAGTTGTGAGCTGAAAATTAGATATTTTAGAAGAGCGTATTGTTAATCCAGATAATGGGAAGAAAGACAATCCAGATAATGGGAAGAAAGACAATCCAGATAATGGGAAGAAAGATAATCCAGACAATGGGAAGAAAGATAATCCAGACAATGGAAAGAAAAAAGGAATTGACAATTTAAAAGGGAAATACAAACTATCACATGAAGATTTTGTAGAATATTTTGAAGGAGAAAGATTTTATCAAAGAAATATTGGTAACTGCTGGTTATTAGCAGCAATTGATTCACTGGTAAGTTTTTGAGATTATGAAAAACTTGTAAGGAGCAGCGTATCAAAAGATAAAAATGGGTTTACAATCAGATTGCCACTTTGATCTAAAAAAGATAATAAAAAAAGTAAAGAATATTTTGTATCTTTCTCTGAATTGAAGAAAAGTCAATCAGGAATTTATTGAAATAATCTTATTCCAGTCGACTGAAAATCGTGAATAAAAGCACTAGTACGTGCTTTTTTACGACATACGTCAAATGATGGCAATAACGGAAGTGATATTGATTTTTTGAATTTAAAGGGAGGACGATGAGTATCAGCTTTTAATAGCCTAGTTAGTTTTCCATGAATGAAAACATATTGTTGTACAAGGACAATAAGCGAAAAAGAGAAAAGAGAAGATAAAAGCTGAACGAAGGATGTACAATTCGTAAACACATTTCGTAGTGTTTTGGAAAGCTTTAATCGTCAAAATGACATGCTAACACTCACAGTGTGCCAGGAACAGGAAACTAATAATGACCGCAAAAATCAACCAAAAGATAATTATGATGATCTATGACATTACTCTAGACCAAATCATGAAATTTCAGTTGAGGCTGTTAAAAAAAGTGGCTGAAATTTAATAATAACAGTTTCTAATCCGTGGGATAGCGAAAGAACCTACGATATTTTATTTGATGACTTATTGAAATCATGTAGTGTTTTTTCACTTTGTACAAAAAAAGCAAGGACATGATTACAGGAATCCACCGGATCATATTGAGATTGAAGCAGAAGAAATGCAGCATCAGATCACCTAAATAGCATGGATAGAGCTCAAAATATAAACCAGATAGTTGAATTTACATGAGAAAAAAATGAAGAGCTGAGAAAAGCGAGAGGAGATATTATTGTTGAAAATTTAGGTACAAATAAAATTGCGGTAACATCCTATAATTATACGACTCAAGTAGAAAGAAGCAATGGTAAGATCATTATTTGAACAGGAAATAAAGCGTTATTAATCCCTGAAGCAGAAATATCAGACATTTTTAATAAAGAAAAAAATAAAGCCTATCGTTTACATTTATATTGAGCTAAAATAGCTAATATGATTCATTTTATACAGAATAAATATTCGAAAGATGATAATCTTTGTTTAAATAGTGATTGAACCCTTCAATATGATCGCGTATGACCCCGAAATACAGATATTATTAAAGATTGGGGGCGAAAACAGATATGAATTAGTAGAGATAAGACGAAGAAAGAATTTGTAAAGCATCTAGAAAAATTATGATATAAATGTGGAATAAAACTTTAACACTTCTATGTAATAATTTATGGATATTTGGTTAACTTATCTCACGCTTTACAAGTAAATTTTTTAAGATTTATCTTAATGTAAAAAGTCTGACTTTTTTTGCATTTTTTAATAATTGTGTGTATAATTATGTTATAATTTATTTATATTAATAAAAATAAAAAATGAACATTGAACAGCTAAAAAAGGAGGTAAGTAGTATAGAAACCTCATTAAACGAATTAAAGAAAAATATTTGAGAACTATCAGAAGATGATAAAAATAAACAATCAGAAGAATTTAAGACCAAAGTTGAAGAGGTAAAGAAAAAGATAAACAATAGAATTGCTGAATTATCAGAAAAAACAGATGATAATTCGAGAAAAGAATTAGAAGAAGTGAAACAATTATTAGACTCATTGGATAAAATTGTTGAATTACAACATGATATTATAGAGGGTAAAAAAATTTCAACTATAAATTATGCCACACAATCGGTGTCATGACACACAGAATGAGAAGTTCAAAATAATACATGAGGAGTGCAGTGAGAGCGAGAAGAGTGATTTTTTTGAAAGATACGGGATTGGACAAAAGATCAGTGGAATGATGTTTGGAATAAGGAGAAGCGAAAAGCAGAATGAGGGAAGAATGTGTTGCGTACAGCATGATTTACAGCAACATGAGTTTGAGCTGTAGCACTAGCATGTAAGTGAATTAAAAAAATATGGGACTGGGTTTTTTGAGATGATGAATCGGATGAAGATGATATAGAAGAAAATGAAACAAAATTAAAAAAGAAAAAGAAGAAAAAAGAATCTTCATGGTGGAAAAAGTTTCTAGTTGGAGCATGACTTGCTGCTTGAACGGCAGTTGGATGAGTAGAAATTTACAAACATTGGAATAGAATATCTTCACGATTTAAAGAAAAACTTTGACTAGCTCTGTCATTTGATGAGGCAATACAAAAGGTCGAAGCAGAAGTATGTAATTGAAAAATAGATGATGACCATTTTTGAGTATTTAATGCACATTTTGATTGATGAATCAAGTACGAAGAAAATACATCTGAAATATGCTCATACTGACAAAAAACAAAGATAAACAAAAATGGTAAAAAATTAGAGTGATTAGATGTGGAATTTGCTAGCTGGGAAGAGATGATACATGCAGCAAATATAGTAAATTTTGCAAAAAGAATGTTAAGATGAAGAGGTGCATCTGAAAAACCATTCATCTATACTAGTCGATGATGAGATATTGCATTTAATTGTTCTGCAAAATGAAAACAAGAATTTCTATCAGCAAGTAATTCGAATGAATGGACATGGATCTTGGGGACTTTATGAACTTTGGGTTGAGGAATATTGTGATGATATTGTGCTTGAGTAAAATGAGCAGCAGTTTGAGCTGTATGATGATGAACGTGATGATATGTACTATGAGCTTACATTGATAATAAATCAACAGCATGAAGCTGCTGTGAAACGATAAGTAGATGAAAAAATTTGGACGAATTCATGAACTATCTTAATAGACAACAAGATGAAAATTGAAAATCACTATGGGTACAATGAGAAGAAAAGTATGAACCAGATAATACGACACCAATGCACAAATTTTTGAATGAAGTAAAAAAAGAAATAGATGAATCATATGGAAATGGAGATGAAGATAGCACAAGAAGAAATCTTAGGATAGAGCAAAGTGAATGAAATCCTAAGGAGTATATAATCTCTTCATATAATCATAAATTAAAAATAACATTGGAGTGATGACCAGCAAAATGAGAAAAAATAGATTTTACCAAAATAAAGAAAATACACATAGAAAAATATGATGAATACGATAGCCGATGAGATTGATTGGATATAGATTTTCCACATACAGAAGATTGATTGAAGGAGGCTATAAAAACAGCAAATTTAACTAATAAGATTGTGGAAGATCGGAAAAGAAAATGATGAGAATCATATCCATTTGCATATGGAAGATATAAAACACCATTTAATTTGGATATAGATATAGACTGATTCATGTGAACTGCGATAGTAGGTCATTCTATGCTAAAGAATAGGTTCCCATCAATTTTTGAAGATTTAGGAAAATATCCATATATAAAAGGTGCGATTAGTGATATTCAGGAAGAAATGCATGATCAAGCACTTAAAGATAAATCTGAATGATCTCAATATATAAAGTTTTTACACCAAATTGGTAAGTGAAGATTTTGGAAAAAAATGTAAAATAACGGGTTTTTATGCCAAATACAAAAATAGCTCTAAATTCTTAGAGCTATTTTTAATATGATAAAATAATCATGGAAAAAACAGATAAAAAGTCTGTCATTTTTTGCATTTTTGACGGTTGTATGTATAATATATTATAATTTATATTATTGTAAAACAAAACGATGGATTCGTTTGAACAGTTAAAATCCAAAACTAAGCAGATTAAAAATGATTTACAAGTCTTAAAAACAGAAACTATTTCTGTAGAAGAAAAGAAAAAAAAGGCTGAACTATTGAAGCAACAAGCAGATACAATCAAGGTAGAATTACAACAAAAGATAAGTGAGCTGAATAGTAAAAATGACACTAGTCTCCAATTAGAAAAAGAAAAAACTGAGCAATTGTTACACAGTTTGGATGAGACTACCCAATTATATAGTGATATACTCAGTAGTTCTACAAATATAAATCAAGAAAGTCCTGAGTCTTTGTGATGAAATGCTAACTTACAAAATATTACTACAGAGACAAATAATTTACAAAATTCTCAAACGAATAATGAAGAAAAATGATTTTTCTGAAAAACATGAGATTGGATATGAGAACAATGGAGTGATGTAACAAGTTGAGATAAACGAAAAGAACAACCATGACAGAATGTTTTACGTGCAGTATGATTTTGATTAACATGATATGCAGCATATAAATGAGTTAAAGCACTATGGAATCGGGCTTTCGGAGATAAGGAAGATGAAGAATGAGATGAATGAGATGAAGAAAGTGCAGAAAAGAAAACAAAGAAGAAAAAGAAAAAATCTTTTTGGAAAACTACGACAGGTAGTGTACTAAAATGGTTAGGAATTGGAACGGCATGAGTAGGAATAGGATGGTGGCTTGGTAAAAAATTAGGGATTATACATAGTGATGATGCTACAGCTAGAGCTGAAGATCAAGTAGAAAATACTATAAAATTAAAAGAAAAAGATCCTGAAAAGTTCGAAAAATATAAATGAATATGAGAAAATATTGATAGTCAGTATAATCAAGTTATGAAAAAAGAAATAGATGCTTGACGGTGATGAATGAGTATAGCTGATGGATATGAGAAATATGCAGATAAGAAAAAGATAGATAAAGATATGTTCCAGGCAACAGTTCCGATGTGTATTGATAATGAGTTCTCAGATGTATCACGTTTCCTTTCGGAGTGATGATATTATGCATACTTAAGGGGTTTAAAATTTAATGAATTGAAGAACGAAATTATCTGATGGGGAAAAGAAAAAATTGGTAAGGTTCTTGGGCCTTTTCTTACTTGATTGACTTCATTTATCCCATTTGTATGAAAAGATCGATCGGAGGCTATAACTAATTGGTTTGAATCATGAGATGCAGCAGAGAGAGAGGCAGAATTACAATTGTTTTTTAGACAATATGCCAAGGTATTAAATTATACACAAGATAAATTATTTTCATTAAAAGAAAAAATAGCAGAAGAAAAGTTTAGAAATACAGAATGAAATCATTCAACTGCTTCAGATGCCCTTAAAGATGATAAGTGGGTAGAAGATTATATTGAAACAGATCCTAGATATAAAAACTTTATAAACGGAAAGTTGCATCAAGCAATCGATGTGATGAAAGGTAACGGTATCTTTAATGATACTTTATCACATGACATGGAAAAACTTAAATCAGCTTCAGATGCGGAAAGAGATACGATATTAAAGTTTAAAGACTGAAAGGATGCAATACAAAGATTGGAATCTGCGTGAGATAATTTGACGGCAGAGCATTATAAAGAATGAGTAGAATGTTGTGATAAAATAACAAAAGATATAGAAGATGAATTTGATAAATCACGATCATATCTTTATTTCTGATTTACTCATGAAGCGTTTAATTCAAAAACTAATAATATTCAAGAATTTTTGAAACATTCATGACTTGCTGAGATGAAATCTGGATTAAAAGTAAGTTTATGAGAATTTAAACAAAAGTTTGCAAGTTGAAATATTACAAAAGAAGAAATTTTATTATATAAAAATCAAGTGAATAGCTATTTTGCAATGAAAAAAGAAATTCTTATTGGAACGAGAGCTATTCAACAAATGAAATCAGATAATCCTAACTATGTAGAAAGGGTTCTAAATGTATGAAGTGCTGTTATTTGAGATTTACTAAATCAGACATGAGCGACATTAAAGCATTTCAAGGATTGAAATTTCTTTTCAGCATGGGTTTCAGCTACAATCCCATTATATTTATGATGAAAAGTTATTGGTATGTATGGTAAGGCAAAAAATATGCCAAAGGTAGAAATGTTTGGAAACTTTATCAAAAATTCAAATATATTTTCTGCTTCACGAAGATCAAGATGAGTAGTAATGCGCCGCATATATGCAGAGAATCTTAATAAATCACCAGTTCGATTATTAAAATCTAGATACAATATAGCACATGGAGATCAATTATTATTACAAGACTTAATCGAATGAAAAATCAGTTGAGATAATGCAACAAAAATAATTGAAAAATGAAATGATAGCTGGTTAAAAATAAGAGGGGATAAAAAGGCAGTTTCTATCTCGGATTTTATCCAAAAAATGTTTTGAAAAAGTGATACTGCATTACCAGCAAAATATATAGATATTCTTTTTAACAATAAAGCTGATATCGTATTTATGAGGAATCCTAATTTAAGAAAGATGATTTTTGGAGAAGCTTCTATTAGCTGGATAGAAAACGGTAAGGTATTATGGAATTGATATCGTAAGAAGACTTATAATCCTTCAGATTTTGGTAAAGTTGAGGCATTAGAAGATTTTATGCTATCAAAATGATGAAATTCATCAATTTTTGAAACTCTTTCTAAAGAACAAAAAGCGTTTGCAAAACAGATGTTGGAAACAGGAAATTTTAAAATGATAGAAGAAGTGAAAAGTTTTACACATAATGTTAAAAAATATGATTTAACTTGATTTGATGACGTAAAAATTACTCACCTGGTAGAAGAATTAATCGATCACACTGATGAGTTCTCCGATACAGCAAAAATAGAAGAGAGAATAAAAAATGCAAAAAATATAACAGAGTGACAAGTAGATAATACTACTAAGCCAGCACAAGAACTAATAGATAATCCACATTACAAAAAACTTCAATCAGATATAGATAGTGAAATTAGCTCACTAGAGATGGCCAAAAAATGAGAAGCAGAATGATCGGCTAAATTTAATCAAATTGATGAACAAATTAAAAAATTAAAAGAATTTAAAAACAATGTGAATCGTGCATCTGTACAAGAAGTAGAATCGTTAGAATGAATATACGAAACACTTGTCAAAGTTAGTAAATGAAAAGGATTCTTTGATAATGTAGATTCGATTGTAAAGTTAGTGTCGGAGAATTCGGATATATTAAATAAGGCATTAAATGAGCTAGATTGAGTAGAATTAAAAAAAGTAATAAAGCAATTACAATTAGAGAACAAATTAACAGATATTTCTGACGAAGCAATAACATCTCTTACGAAATTTTTAAGTGAGATAAAGGTAAAAAATCTCTTAAAATCTTGAGATACTCTAGTCCCAATATTAAAAAATTTCATAAGATTGATATGAACATTAACATAGGATATTTAACTATCTAAATACTAAATGACACAATCGAAATCAATAGAACAGTTAAAGCAAGAAATCTCGGAACAATATATCAAAGATTTCAAAAAAGAATTGTGATGGATGAAATCATTAGTATTTTTCCCGATTGAAAATAAAGTAAAAAAGATTCTTACATGAGAAATTAATCTCCCCGATAAATTTGATGAAATAGAGGAGTTTTGATGGCGAAAAAATATTATTAATTTTGTTACACCAGATATAGCTTTAAAGATTTTTAATTTTATGAAAGAAAAGAGGTTAGAAATTGAAAAAAGGAAAACGGAGGAAGATTTGTTAAGTCTTAGAAACGAGATATTAGGGGTGAGTATACAAAGCAATCAACCTACATTACAAGTAGATCAACAGCAGATAAGCCAAGACGCAGTTAATCAGCCAGGAACCCAAGGAGAAATTCAGCCTCAAACACAAATAAAAACACAGCAAGCAGAAGAAAATGGGAAAGAGAAATCGGATCAAAGCAGCGTTGTTAGCTGAGCTATAACATCCTGAGTGGGTTTCTGAGTAACAGCAGCAATGTGAAAATTATCAGAATCAGTAAATTATAAAAAATTATCAGAATGAATAGATGCAAAAAAAATCAAATGAACAATCAGTGCGTGAATTGAAGCACTAAAAAAACAAAAAAGTTTAGAAGGTCGTTTATCTTCACATCAGGAAAAAACAATAGATAAACACATAAAAAAATTGGAAAAATGACTAGAAGAAGTTTGAAAAGATGATGCTGCTCTACTAAAACTTTGGTGAGAATTAGATAATAAACTCCCAAAAGAATTATTAAACTGAGCATGAATTTCACAAAAACAAATGCTTGCCCTGGAAAAGATAGCAGATAAATTAGCTGAATGTAAAAATCTGGATGAAATGAAAGCATTGCTCCGTGAAAATAATATTACATGAATAAGTGACGAAGTTTTGTCAGCTCTAAAAAATGCAAAAGATGCAGCAGAATTAAAAAAGATGACAAAGATTCTTAGAAATGGTTCGAGGATTAATAGATTTATTCAAACATTAGCATGAGCAATGCTGATTGATGTTGCATGCTTATGACTTGATGTTTGGGTGTATCTAGAAACAAAAAAAGAAGCTGAGCTAATAGCTAAGGTAAATGAAGTTAGAGCTGAAAATAAAAGGAATCAGGCAGATCGACAATTATGAATATGAATTTGAAGTGTGCTTGTAGAAGGATGAATTATTACCGCATGCGTCTTAACTTGAACTTCTACATGAGGTCCTGTATGAGCACTTATCTGACTAGCTGTTTGAGCTGTTGCAACAGCAGCTAGTATGGGAGTAGATTCTCTTTATTTCGATGTACAAGATTTTTACCTTCAAAATAAGGAAGATTTTATCAGAGAAAAGAAATCTAAAATTAATCAGGCTATCTTACAGTGATTGCATAATAAAAAGCATTGAAATGTCTCATTAAATGAAAAAATTTGAGCTCCAGATAAGAAAGTAAAAGAGCAATCATTGTATGATGCATGTTGGTCTATGATTTTTCTCGATGAAATTCATGATGGTAAATTTAGTGATTATACACCTTTCTTTGAATATTTACAAAGTTGAAAATCAAAAGAAGATTATATAAATTGATTAAAAGAAGATCAGAAAATTCAGTTTGAAGAAAAATGGAAAGAGATGGATGCTCAAATAAAGCTAAGAATGGAATATATAGAGAAAATATTTAAATGAAATACAATAATTAAAGAATTACAAGAGGGAAGATGAATGGATTCATTAAATAAGCTATTTACTGAATCCAGAGCATATTGAGAGATGAAGGGAAAAGGTAAATGGAACGAAAGAACAACCTTTGATACAAATTTAAGAAGATATAAATGAGAATATTTTTCTGAATTCTCAAGAGAAAAACTCAATAAAATAGAAAAACTAAAGCAAGATTATCCATTATTATTCCAAGAAATGATGGTTACAGCCTCATTAACTTCATTACTCTGAGAGAATGAAGAAGATCAAAATTATACAGAAAATGTTAAACTTGTTAAAAAATATCAAGATTGGTTAAAGCTAACACAAACAGATAAAGAAAAAATAAGTATGGAAATACCAGATTCTCATAAAAATGTGAATTTTATAGAAAAACTATTAAAAGCAGATTTTGATATTACAAAAGTTGAATTTAAATGAATAGGGGAGTCTAATCTTAAAGATATTGTTTGACTTAATGAAGAAAGAAGCTGAGATATAGAAATTTCAGATGACCCATTTCAAAATACTTTATATAGGCTAGCTAAAGAGCTTTTTGGTTATAAATGAAAAAATACAAAAGATGCAATTATGGAGTTTTATTCAGAGGCAGACTGAAATGTTCACGGTATTTACTATAAAGATGCTTGGCTTATAAATAATGATTGGGCTATAGATAGCTGAGTAAAGTGAACTTCCCAAAAATGAAAAATATTTTCTTCTACTGAGGAAGTAAAAAAATATGTTAATAATTTTATGAAAATTAACTTTACAAAAGAATACTATGATAATCATTGATGACACCATACGACACAGGTAGATGCTATTGATACGCCAACTGAAACAATTGATAATAATTTGATAAATGAGTTTAAAACAGCATTTGAGAATATATTAACAGAAGAATTAATGCAAAGAACAATAGAAAATCAAGAAAAAATTAAGAAAGATATTTCAGATTTTGTAAAAGCTCATTCTAAAAACGAAGAATATGTGGAGCTCCCGTATTATATACTTATTCAAGCAAGAAAAGCAGGATTATGAGATTTACAGAGACAGTTCTTTAAATGGAAATGCTGAACATTAGAAGTTTGTCTACTCCCATCAGAACTCACAACAAATACACTAGATGCTAAAATTACATATCTCTCTGCTGCGCGTGAAGAATTTACGCAAGAAGAAAAAGTATATATAGATAGAGTAGAAAGAGCTCATTCTGATGTAGAAAATATAAGAGCATTATGATGAACATGATTTTTGACAGATACATTTACAGATGAATTAGATTTGCCAAAGGAAATAGAAGTTATGATAAGCGATAAATATAAAGAGCGAGAAAAATTTAAATTAGATGTTAGAATGTATTCTCCAGACGCCACAACAAGAATCTGAATATATGAAAAGTATAAAGAATTTGCAGAATATTTTGAAAATCTTTACAGATGAATATTATTGGCATTAACAACTTACTCAATGAGTAATGATATAGACTCATATTCATTGTTTTCAAACGCACTTTCGTTATGAAATTGAAAGTACTTTGATGAAAAATGAGCCCTTAAAGAGGATTCAAACGTAGATTTCCTAAAAGAAGAAAAATTAAAAGTATTTTATAATGAGCAAATCGCTAAACAAAAAATAGAATGAAAAACAGTTCAAGAGCTGTGGAATTCTGAGAAGAGTGAAGAAAGAGAATTGGCATTATTAGCGAGTAATCAGATTCTTACTGGTATTTTAGAACAAAGTATGCTATCAAAAGATGATAAATGAAAAATAACCAAAATTCACACATGAGGCCATTGGTTTGATTCGGATAAAAATGATTGATTTCAAGATCAAAAATCTGAAGCAGAAAAAAAGATTAAAGAAAGACTTTCAAAATTAAAAACGCCTCCAATCTTTGATAAATCACAAATTGATAAATTAATGAAGCCACAGAACATAAAAACATTAAAAGAACATGAAAAGAAAGTGGTGAAAGAACTTCCCATTCTTCAGAAAAGAATAGAAGAAACAAGAGATGACATAGTGTGGCAATGAAAAAGGTGAAATATCATTTACAATCCAGAAAGATGACTTTTAAAAAGCTGGTGAAAAAAAGTTAAAGTAGAAGAAAAAAATTGAAAATATTATATAGAGAATTTGGATGCTTCATTTTCAAATCTTAAAGAAATGTTACGAGTCGCAAATTTTAGAAACCGAGCTGAAGCAAATTTTTCATGAAAAAAAGTAGAATACGACCGAGATCTGTTCAATTCTTCTGTATCACTAAGACACACACTTGTAGTTAAAGAATCTCGGCCCAAGAGTGATACAATGCTAATAGCGAGATGAGATCTTGAAAAATATTGTCCATCATGCAAAAATGATGATTTAGTAAAAAAATTAGCAAAACGGATAAACTCCGAGTTAAATTTAATTAATAACTATATTTAAAATAGTTTTACTGAAATTTTAAGTAACACTCCATAAGAATTGTATTTATTCTTCAACGAATCATAGAAGTAACCCATTATAGAATTCCAGTTTTACTTTATCAAGAAATTCAGAATAATTATTTATGTACTTTTTAAAAGTTTCTTCTTTATAGTTTTTCTCACTTTCATCAACAAAATCCTCAAGTTTATCTTTTTTTACAAAATTGGGCATCATTTCTAGTGCCAAGCTCTGTATAATTTCGACCACGACATCTTTTTCAGTCAAATCTGGATATTGTAGAATCCAATCAGATTTTTGTAAATCAGTATAAACTTTATTTACTAATTCTTTTAAAGTATTCATTATTTATAATCATTAAAATAAAATTTTAGGCTGCTTTTGCCATTTTACTGTTAATAATCTTCATATTTTTCTTTCTATCTTCTTCTGAAATATTTGTTGCATTTATATAATCGGTATAAGCTTTATTTATTTGCCTCATTATATACCTAATAGCAACCTTTTCTCTTGCTTCTTTTGCATCATCCATTTTTTTATTCAGCCTTTCAAATGCTTCTTTATATTCTTTATTAATGTCAATTTTATGAGGTAATTTGTTAATCCAATCAAATCTTTTTCAAGTACCGAATACTGCAAATGTATTTGCTTGCCACAACACCTTACGAGCTTTGGTTACAGGGTCTAAATTACTATTATTTATGTTCTCTATAGACTTTCATACTCTAATCATATTATTTCATGATCGTCTTTTCAAAACAGCAGATTCTACTACTTCATTTGCTACTTCAGATGCATTTAATTCATTTTCTAGTTCATCATTTCTTGCTTTTAACTCTTCACTACGATCCTCTTTTTCTGCTAAACTTCAATAATGAGCATCCAATCAATCTATTACAGCCTGATTCAATTTTTCTTTTTGTTCAGCTGTTAATTCTTCGCCTTTTTTTCTTCAATCATCGACTAGATGTTTTATAATATTCTGAATTTTTTCATCTCAATTTGATCATGCAATCCTTTTTATTTTGTTCGTTGATAGAGCGTTTATTGCTTCAGGTTTTAATAATCATTCTCTTGAAAGATAATCAACAGTCAGTGCAAGTCTGATTTTCATATTTTCAGATCATTTTTCTATCTGACTAGAAATAGCATCTAATCTTTCTTTTTGGGTATTCTTTCTTGTAACATCGCTTAAAAATACTTTTCATATTGCTTCAGCAGTATTTGTTGTAATGTTGTTAATTTTTCTTTTTGGTTGTAAACTTTCATTTAAAACCGAATAATCGACTGTATTTGGATTAGACATTTTATACATAAATAATTAATAAAAAGTTTCCCCAAACAATTATACACTAAAAATCGAAAAAAGTCAAAAAAAATCATACTTTTTTATGGTCAGATTTGTCTTGTTTTTACCTATAATTCTATTATACTCAATAATGCAAGTTTTACTTCATCTTCACTAAAATGAGGAAAATAACATTTTTTTGAATACTAGTATTTGCATTTTTTATTTCATGATGTGAAACAAACCATAACTTTATGGACGTAGATAATTCAAATGCAAAAGATGACTTAAAAAATATGATTTGAAGCTGAAATTTACCAAAAATTGATACAAAAAATATTGTACCAGATAGCCTATCTTGAAAGCGAAATGAAGCAAAATGATACGCAAATAAATATTATGAAGATACATTGGAAGGATATGTCGATGTGGCTAAAGACTGACTTTCCTGAGCTAAAGAAAATCTGAAATGATATTATAATAGTTGAGTAGATCAGCTTAATTGAATTATTACAGATAGTATAAGTTGAATAATTTCATGAGAATTAAATAAGATTAAGGTGAAATAAAAATTTATCCAACAATGATAAATGGAGAAAAATTTACTAAAAGAAGAACCTCTTTCTCATAAATTAATAAATAAGTGATTCCGAGCATATATTTTTGTCGTATTTACAGCACCACTTGGATATCTGATTAGATTGGTGGCATCCAATACATTATCTGTTGCAGATATATGAATAATTTATTGATTAATTAGCTTGTTCGGTCTTTTATCAAGCTATAATGATCTTGGATTGACAGAGTCGATGCAATATTTTTTGCCGAAATATCGATTAGAATGAAAGAAATGACAAATAAAGAATACAATCTGACTCTCATTCTTCATGCAATTAATAACATGAGTACTTATTTTTTGTTTGTTGTTTTTTAACGCAGAGTGGTTAGCCATCCATCATTTTCATGAAATTGCAGCTACAAATGTAATTAAAATTATGTCATTTTATTTTTTGTGAACAAATTTAATACAGGTTTGTAATTCAATATTTGTAGCATTTCAAGATACATTTAATTCATGACTAATGAGCTTTTGTAATTCGTTTTCAGTATTGATATTTTCTGTTATCTTTTGGGTTTCTGCTAGTTTTAATGTATCATTATTTGCATTAGCATGGATTATTTGAGTAGCAGTTTGAATTTGAATTTGACTAATCCAGCTTTTTAGAAAATATAACCATTTGTTAAAATTACCTAGAGATAAATTGGATAAAAAGCTGATTTTAACCCAGTTTAAATATGCATTTTGGGTATTTTTAACCTACAATGTGTGAACCTTACTATGAAATGTAGATCAACAGTTAGTTATTAATAAACTATGAGCAGAATCCTCATGATATTTTACAAATATGCTTTCACTGTTGAGTATATTTATAGCCATAGTGTGACCATTTTTAGCACTACTTTTCCCTATAACAACAGAACTTTCAACAAGGAAAGAGAAAGAGAAATTTAAAATGCTTGAATCAATGATGTATACACATTTTGCGTTTTTGGCGTTAGTCGCATGATGAATATTCTTAGTATTTTGACAAGAGATTTCAGTTTTGTTATACGGAGAAAAGTTCAGATTTTCATGAGAATTACTCCAAATTTTATGACCATTTTTAATATTTAATTGTTTGAGTAGTTTGAATTTCTATTTACTTGCATGACTTTGAAAAATTAAGCAAAGATTTGTTATTCTTTTAGTTTCTCTTGTAATAAATATTACATGTAATGTCTTAGCATTATTTGTATTCAATTGTGATTTACATGCTGTAATTTCAGTTTTAGCATTATCACGAATAATTCAATTTCTTTGATGACTTATTTACATCAAAAAGAAATACCCATTCAGTTTTGATCGAAAATTTTTCTTAAAAAATTTATTAATAGTCTGAATTCTATGTTTATTGTTCCAATGGATAAAAAACATTTCAACATTATTCTATCCAGATCAAAATAGATGGCAACTATTATTTATGCTCGCATGAATTTGTATGATTTATATTTGAATAATAGCATGATTTAATCGATGAAAGATAAAAATATTACGAAAAGAAGTCCAAAAAGTTAGAAAATCAGATTCCTAATTTATTTTTATTTAGATATGCAGATAGACATCTCCCATATTCCACAAGAACCGTGAGTTTACCTTTTCAAAGATTCAAAAGGTAATATTTTGTATATCTGAAAAGCAAAGAATCTCCAAAAACGTGTTTCGCAATATTTTACTCCAAATTCACTTTGGAAACAAGAAATGGTAGCTAAAGCATCAAAAGTGGAATTTTTTGTTGTAGCAAACGAAAGTGAATCTCTATATCTAGAGAATAATCTAATAAAAAAGTATAAACCTTTTTTCAACTGTATGTTGAAATGATGAAATAGTTATACTTATATTAAATTAACTGATTCAGATTTTCCACAGGTATTAACTACAAGAAACAAGAGAAACGATAAAGCCACATATATTTGACCGAAACATAACACAAAAGAATTAAAAAAGCTGATGCAGTATTTACGCACAATTTTAAAATATCGTACATGCCCAAATTCACAGTTTAAAGAATGAAAAATATGTTCAGATTTTTATTTTTGATTATGTGGTGGATGGTGCGAAAAATGTAAAAATAAATCTGAATTACCACAGTTAAAAGATGAATATAAAAATAATCTTCAAATTTTCAGTTCATTTTTTAAATGAAATACTAAACCGATTGAGAAAGTATTATTATCTCAGATAAATGATGCGGTTGCTAAGCAAAATTTTGAGTGGGCGAGTCAAATTCGCGATATTTACATGCATATCGAGGAGTTAGTAGAAAGACAACACGTAGAACTCTGAAAAAACTTAACATGATATGTGTTAGCTATTAAAAAAATTACATATTCTCATATCTGCGTGTTGCTAAACTTCTATGAATGAAAACTTATTGATATTATTCGCCAGGAAGTGCCAATTGATGATGGAGATATTTATTGGATTAAATCGTGATTTGAAGCAGAAATATGAGATTTAAACATTCAAAAATGAAATTCAGCTTTTTCTCTTTTAGCTTATTCAGATAAAGTCTCATTTAATAAAGAAGAAAAGATAGCATTAATAAATATGCTCGAATGATTTTTTGATTCATACGTTATTTCCTCGACTTTGCAGTGACCATGACTACATAATCAATTACTCGAACAACTACAAAACCGTTATAAATTCAAGAATTTTCCAAATTGGGTGGAATGTGTGGATATTTCGCACATGAATGGAGATTGGATTAGTGGATGATTGTCATGTATCGTTTGATGAATACCAGAAAAAAAGAAATATCGCAAATATAAAATCAAATCTGTTTCAGAACAAAGTGATGATTATGCTTCATTAAAAGAAGTAATGCAAAGAAGATTTTTATGAAAAGATAAATCAGAATATCCAGATGTATTTGTATTAGATTGATGAATAGGGCAGTTGAATGTAGTTAAAGACCTGTGTAAAGAATCCTCAGAATTTTATAAAGTTTTTCAGCAGGTAGATTTTGTTTCACTATGAAAATGAGAAGCTAGAAGAAAAAGCTGAATCTGATTAGCATCAAAACGTTGACATGAATGATTAGTTTGAGAAAAGATTTATCGTTTCGTAGATGATAAATTTAATACAGAAGAAATTCCATTAGTTTATGACCAGGCAGATAGATTTTTGGTTAAACTCCGTGATGAAGCTCATAGATTTTCTAATTCATATAGAAAACAACAAATGAAAAATGAGTTAAAATCTGAGTTTAATAAAGTGAAGAAATAATATATTTTACACATAAATACTAAATATGGGAAAAGCAAAAAAAGTCGTAAATTACTACGTGTTATGTAATAAATTGAAAAATATAATCAGAACAGGTTGGAAAGACTGGAGTGTTCAAAGAGAAAGACTTGAAAGTGTGGCCGAACATATTTTTGGGGTACAAATGCTCGCAATAGCAATGAAGTCAGAATATAATTATGATGTTGATATATTAAAAGTTATTATGATGATAGCGATTCATGAACTTTGAGAAACAGTAATATGAGATTTGACAGAATTCCAGATATCAAGGGAAGAAAAAGAAAGAATTGAACATGAAGCTGTTCATAAAATTCTGAAAGATTTAGTTGATGGCGAGAATATTGAAAAACTATTTTTAGAATTTGATAGTCATAAAACGAAAGAAGCGAATTTTGCATATCAATGTGATAAATTAGAATGTGATCTTCAATGTAAGTTATATGATGAAGAGTGATGTGTAGATTTGAATAAGCAGAAAAGTTGTAATGCAGCAGAAAATGAAAAAGTTCAGCAATTATTAAAGGAAAATAAAACCTGGTCCGATATGTGGTTACAATACGATTCAGAAAATATTCCGTATGACGAAAATTTCCAGGCAATGATAAATTATGCACAAAAGCATAAGATTAATAATTTATAGCGTCACAAGATTTGATTTCTTTCGTAATCTATAATATATCATTTAGTTATTAAAAGGTATCGAAAATGAAAAAAATTTGACTTTTTGTAATACTATTAATTGGTAGTTTATTAACAACTTGATGTTGAAATAAATTAGCAGAATTACCTGAAAATCCTATTATATTTCAAACTTGAGAATTGGATACACCTTTTGAAGATACAGGTTATACGACAATTGAAAATGATGGTAAAACATATATTATCTACGGTTGAATCAAATGAAAATGATTATTGAATGATATAAGTTATGCTTATTGAGATTGTCTATGATATGTTTGAGATGATAAAGCTCTCAGAATTTATGAATTAAAAGGTGAGTCAGCAGATGAATGGTTAATTGAATATTATACAGCAGGCATGATGGAACAACCAATAATTTTAAGAGAAATAAATACTAAAAATAATGAGAATGTCCCATCAAGTGTTGAATCGTTTGATTATGATTTTTGGAGTATAACAGACACAATCGCATTTAATCAATTAAAGAAAATATTTACGTGAAATATAGTTGATTGAACCACTGCCGAAAAAGTTTTAGAAGTTGGTCCAGGTTTGGAAAACGAGGTAGTAGATATTACTTGAGACTATACATTATATTATAATGATGAATTTGGAATCGCAACAGTTTTATGAGAAGAATGGAAATGATATTCTGTGATAGTGGAAAGATATGCTGACGATTTTGAATATAATTGAGAAGTAATTCAAATTCCAAGATATATGATAAAATTCTGAAAACAACTTGGAACGGAAGATTATACTGTAAATGCATTCACATACCATTATTGATTCAGTATCGTAAGTAACGAAGATGTAGAAATAATTAAAACAAGACCAGATGTTTGGAGTATATCTTTTGAAAATGATTATAAATGAAAAAATGATAAATATAGCTTTTTTGAAACGTCTACACGAAGATGATGAGGACATGAATATTTGTTACAATCTTTTCCAAATCTAGATTGTAAAACTTGGACAGTCGAAAGAAATGATATTGATTGAAATATCCATAAAATTATTCAAGCTGACTGCGATGGATATGAAGTTATAGATTGAGAAGCTGTGAAAACTAGGAAATCTTGGATAGAGCAGTTATTCCCTATTTGATTCTTATTTTATGATATCTAGATAAGAGTTCTCTTAAAAGTCTCTAGAAATTTGACAAATTAAGTTTGTTAGAGTATAATAAATATACTATTTATACTTAAATTTTTGGTATGCAACTAAGAAATTCAGCAAATAAAAGAGAGACATCAAAGGGAATTCCTCTAATCAATCATCGAAGACTTTGAAAATGTATAATTTTAGTTAAAGAAAAAGTTAATTGAAAATACTGATTACTTTGATGATGAATTGATCCAGGTGAATGAAAAGAACAAGCTCTTAGAAGAGAATTAAGAGAAGAAATCTGATCATGATACAGAATTGAGAAGATGAAAGATTTAGTAAGATTTGAAACAAATACCCAGATTCATAATGTATTTGCTCTAAAATTATGATGAAGTTTTCATCCATCTAGGAATGAAATTGCAGGATTTGCTTTTTATCCTCTAGAAGATAAATATTCAAAAGAAAGAGATGCTATAAAAAAGAATATGGAACCTTATGCTAAGATAGCGGTAGATAATTTTAGGCATAAACACGATTGGCAAAGTTATGATGTTAGTGATCCA
>JAEEGG010011038.1_pt1 | contig 19817 bp, 14 predicted proteins | sample 9134161 | NCBI WGS metagenome assembly JAEEGG01 (sample SAMN16246543, study PRJNA631951) | gut metagenome | biome: gut microbiome; feature: rumen; material: CR-attached | host: Bos | place: Iran: Karaj | collected 2018-10 | reverse complement strand
CTGTTGCGTCCATTCCAAACGGTGTATCCAATGCGATATTTCGTGTAGTGGGTCAGCGTGTGGGTCAGGCTCAAAGGCTTCCAGCGCCTAAATTTAGAGAATAATCGAGCGAATCAGCTTCCCATAGCCTCCACAAGACGGACAAACTCCTGCTCGTCTTTGGCAAAGGTGTAGGGGGAATACTCGCCATACGCCGAGGGACGGCTGATCGTCACCAACTGGATGCCCTTGACGCCCACAGCGTCATTCAGCGCTTTTTCAGCTCCACAAGATGTCTGCCGTGCGTCGTCTTCAAAGCGTAGCAGCCGTGCTGGTTCATATCCTTAGCGACCAGATAGCACATCGTTCAGCACCTCCTTGAATTCTGCCTCATTCCGGATGGTTCCGGTTTCACATACTGCTCCCGGAGCTGTCTGCCGACAGAATCCGGATAGTCTTTCTTGTAGAGATAATCATGCAGCCAGTTATTGAGCTGCCGGTCATAAAGCGTATTGTATTGGATCTCGATGGGGTAATGCTCATTATCCAGCTGAAAGTACAGATGGACACCGCGATACCCGTCATCGTTTGCCTTTCCTTCTGACATGTCTGCCAGCGAAAAGACTTTTGCTTTCAGCGCAAGGACTTCCTCGTAGCTGTCACAGAATGCGCGTAAACCGAGCACATGCTTACTAAGAAAGAGAGAGCTTTTTCAGGTGCTCGGCTAACTCCTGAATCCAGGCCGGTCGGTCTTCACCCTTCAGGACAAGTTCTCCATTGAGGTATTCGGCGACTTCTACGAATCCGTTGTTGTTGTCAAAGAAGCGCGCTTCATCACAATATGGAAGGATCTTTTCTACTGCATCCCACCGTCCGGCAAAGCGTCGCAGAACATCCGGCTCCGGAATGTTATGCCCGCCGTGTTTCACTCTGTTTTCAATGCGGATCAGGCATTCTTCCGGGCTGTCGAGGCCAACATAAAAAAGACGAACGGAGTAACCTAATTCTCTGGCTTCTGCGGCGGTTCGCTCTGTCTTAAATCCGCTGAGCGTAGTTTCCTGAGTGAAGCATACGCCTTTCTTAAGACACTTCTCGATACGGCGAAGAGCTTCTTTCCCACCTTCAAGAGGGGTAAGGCCATTTTGCGCGGTAATCTTATCCACGTCAATAATCTGGCCAAGGTCCTTGAGCTGCGTACGAAGAACTCCTGTTAAGCTGCTCTTTCCAGTGCCGTTCACGCCACCAATGATAGTGTAGTATTTCATTCGGCATCCTCCGTTTCAGCAATTTGCCTCTGTCTTTCCGAGCGGAACCATATTAGCACATTTCAATTGCGTAGACAAGGATTTCAGGGCCTTAAATCAATAATCATAGTATTTTGTCTCAAATGAGCCGCGAACGGCCAAATGAGACCAGTGTACAGATAACCGCGTTTTCGCGATTAGACATTTACAAAGGCTATCAAGTGCGTATCGACAGGTTTTTGGGGGCTTTCGTGCAGATTTTTGGTTGCTTTGGCACTTGCGTGCTAAATTTAAAAACTGTATATGATGCTACAGGACCGGCCTGCATCGGAGATCAGGGAATACATCGGTGAAAAGTAAAGGCGTTTTCTCTGCCAATGGGCAACATGCTCAGCGCGTGAAGATGCTTACCTCTGCGCCTGCGCCCGGCCCCTCCGTGTGATACAGAGGAACCATATGAACAGAAGATTGAACCCTGCCCGCAAGCCAAATATAAATCATCACCTCACGTATGTCTGTGCCATGGGCGCATCTGTCGGGAACAGATGACGGCGGGCGGGGGACGCGTGTAGAAATTTTAACGATTTTCTTGTTGAAATAGTCAGTAGAGGAATCGATATATTTTTTGCTACAATAAATTCAATTATTTTAGATTTCTCTTTCAAAGGACTTGACACAGGTGAAGCAGGCGAACACAATCTTCAGCAAGCAAGCAAGCAAGCAAGCAAGCAAGCAAGCAAGCAAGCAAGCAAGCAAGCAAGCAAGCAAGCAAGCATAGCGAGGCGGGGCAGGCGAATCCGCGACCGCCTTTCATATTCAAAAACAGCGCGCCGCACAAACGGGGTTTGACCTCGCACGTGCCGGCGCGCTTTTACAATATTTAGAAATTCATTAATAACAGTAAAATAGGAGGAACTCATATGAAACAACGACCGAAAAAACTGTTGAGCATCCTGCTGGCGCTTGTGCTGGCGCTGGGGATGCTCCCCGCCTTCAGCGTCACGGCGCTGGCGGACGGGGACGTCACGATCGACCTTACGGCGCAAGGTTATACAAGCAATCAGAACTTAAATGGAACTTCTGTGACTCAGAGCGGAGCAACTGTGGCATTCGCTACGGGGAGCAGTTCAAATCCTCCGGTATATAATTCGGGGTCTGGTCGTAAGGAGGTGAGATGCTACGCGAAAAATACGATTACTGTTTCCTCAAGCAGTACATTCTATTCCGTTGCTTTCTCCTTCGCCAGCAACGACGGAAGCAATACTTTTTCTGTGAATACAGGAACATGCGACAGTAGCACCGGGGCTTGGACCGGCAGTGCCAAATCCGTGACCTTTACGATTGGAGGTTCAAACGGTCACCGGAAGATCAAAACGATCACAGTTGGCTTTACCGAACCGCACAACCACAATTTCAACTACGCCGCCGACGGCGCAACCATTACGGCGACCTGCGGCGCCACGGGCTGCGATCTGCCCGACAACAAGGCGACCCTGACCATCGCCGCGCCGGAGAGCCTCGCGTTTGACAACACGGATAAGCCGGCAACGCTGACCAACACCATCCCCGGCCTTACTGACCCTACTGTCACCTACACCAAGGACGGCCAGCCCTTTGCGGGCACCCCCAAGGAAGCGGGCGTTTACACCGCCAGCGTCACGGTGCAGGGGCAGACCGCCTCTGTGTCCTATACCATCCACGCCCACAGCTTCAACTATTATGTCGTCGACAACGATACCATCACGGCGACCTGTACGGCGGGCTGCCCGAGCGGCTATGATACAGCGCCGCCGACGCTTACCATCGCCGCGCCCGCATTGAAGGTGGAAGGCGGCAGCGAAAGCGCGGCGGCGGTGCTGACCGGGGCTGAAGCGTTCACCGCCGCCACGGGCAAGAGCGTTGCGGTCAAGTATAAAGGCAGCGGTAATACGACCTATGCGGAGAGCGATACGGCGCCCACCGCGGGGGGAACTTACACCGCCAGCGTCACGGTGGAGGGGCAGACCGCCTCTGTGGACTATGCCATCCACGGCCATGCCTTTACCTACGCCGCCGACGGCGCGACCATCACGGCGACATGTACAGCGGGCTGCCCGAGCGGCTATGATTCAACTCCGCCGACTCTGACCATCGTCGCGCCCACACAGAGCGGCGGCGCGGCCGTTCTCTCAGGCGATACGACCGTCCTTACGCTTCCGAACATTCAGTACGCCACAAGGACAGACGGGAACTGGGGCGCTGAGACGACCGCCCCGCCGACGGGAAAAGGGTTCCATAGGGCAAGCATCACGCTGGGCGGAGTTACCGCATCCGTGACCTATGGGGTAAGCTCCGTCACGGTACAGAGCGGTATTACCGGAGGAACCGTCACGGTTCCTGATTTTGCCGTGGCAGGCAGCCTCGTCACGCCCACTGTCACGCCCGACGCAGGCAGTGAACTCGATACACTGACTGCGACGGCTAACGGGCAGGCGCTTACAATTACAAACGGCTCTTTCACCATGCCGGAGGATGACGTCGTGGTGGGTGCGACGTTCAAAAAACGCGATATTCCCGTGAAGCTCACGGTAACCGGCGAGTTCAACACGGCCAAACCCCGCACGGCGTCCCTGCTGACGGAATCCTTTGAACCGGCGGCTTCCGACGGGACTTTTACGCAGCAGGTTGGGGGCAGATTTGTCCTGATGGTCAACTATGACGACGATTATGATTTTTCCATAGCCTACACTGCGAATGCCGATACGAAGATTTCGGTTTTTCAGAAACAGGATTACACGGCCTATGAAGATTACATTAAGAATAATGGCGGTGCCTTAGCCGCGCAGACCTATCTGTTCTGGATTGAAACGCCCGCCATCGCCGAGCCGGATTCCCTGGACCTGACGGTTGATTTCCAGAAGGCGCAGCAATGCACCATTTTCTATCAGCCGCCGGCGGGCACAACACCGGAGACCGTGCTTTGCAAGTATCAATATTCCAAAAATCAAAGTGTCTTCGATTTTGCGACGGAGATGAAAAACGAAGCCGGCATTGGCGATACGTCCATCTGGTCCGTGAAGGTAAAAGGCCTGGTTACGAAGGTGGGGTTTGTACTGCCGGGTGATCTGCCCTCTGAGCTGACGGCGGAAGGGTTCATGGCGGCATATAATGGAGCGACCATGACGGATGTCGGCGAACTTAAAACATCCGTGGCAGACGGAAACTGGACGGGCTACAAAGATAACAGTAAGTTTGTCGTGATCGGCGGGGACGCGAAAACCGTCGTAGCCGCTTTTGTGACGGATGCAGCGCATGCGGCGGTGTTTGACAGCGAGAGAGCGGGTATTTCCGGAAAAGGAAACGGTGCGACTTATCAAATTGCGGTATGCCAATTCGATGGCAATGGCAATGTCACCACACCCGGCACCGTCACGGCTCCGGCGGCTCCCACCGCGCCGGAGGGTTACGAGTTTGGCGGCTGGCGCGGATTTGAGGGTACGGCGCCGAATCTCGTGGAAAAGATCTATGCCCCGGGCGCAAGCATCAGCGTCAGGGAAAACACCACCTTGAGCGCTGTCTGGAATCCCATTTCTTCAACCGTTACGCTGAAACCCAACAACGGGACGGAGGATATCAAGACATCCGTAACATACAAGGAAAAGCTTGTGGAGCCGGACACCCCTGAGAGAGACGGCTATGCTTTCGCTGGATGGCTCGTGGACGATAATGTTACGGAGGACGGCACACTCTTCCCCAAGGGTTCGCTCTTCGATTTCAATACCGGTATCACGGACGATCTGGACCTGTCGGCGGAGTGGAATCATGTGCATTCCTACCAGTATTTCCGGATGGATGACCCTGGCTTTAAGGGCGCGTTTGACAAGTACTCGAATTATTTTCCTTATTACCATGTAAGATACTGCGGCTGTTCGGATCTCTCATTGGAGGCGCACAGCTATAACGGAAACGGCGTATGCGTATGCGGCTATAAAACCCAAGAATCCACGGAGGTCACGCTGAATGTTTCCTATGGGAAAATGAATGATGGCCAGTATACGGAGTGGATGCGGGAGCCGGAAGCGAAAAAGTCCCGGAAGCAGGAAGTTACTGTGTACGCTCCGGGGTACATTGACAGTTTTAAGTTTGTCAAATGGGAGTACAGCACGGACGGCACCAAGTGGCATGACTTGGCGGCAGCGCCCACGGTGTCCTTCATCATCCCCTGCAGCGCGCAGTTGCGGGCGCTCTATGAGGAAACCATTCACAAGCCGCAGATCGACTTCAAGGTGGAGTGGCGGGACGACTACAAGACGATGCTTTACTGGATGGATTATAAACTCCCGGATGGATACACCTATGTGGACGCAGGCGTAAGATGCGGGGACAATCAGAGTATGGCTTATTACGACATGGTGGAGAAGAGCGTTGCCGGTCCCAGCTTTGGAGAGAAGGTTATGTCGAATATCAATTACCTCGAAGTCGCAAACGGTACCCTATCCGGAATGGTCTCCGGGGGACCTGCCACGGCCCTTGCCGGTTTCGCGTATAACATGGGAATGCAGGCTGGCGCTTCGGCACTTGAAACTGCGCTTGACGATTGGCTGAGCGATGATGAACCGGTATACGTTCACGTAGAGCGTGAAGACAGCATACTGAACATCATGAGCAAAGAGACGCTGGGCGGCTATATCTATCGCGGAGAAGCCATTAACTGGGACGTTCCCACTTATTACTGGGCTACCAGGCCAGGCACGCAGGCCACGGGCAAGACCGGTTCGGCGTATGTACTCATACCGCCTAAATACCCGCAGAGGAACAATGGCAACCACTGGATTTACGGCGTTGCCTTCCTGCGGTACAAAACGCCGGACGGCCAGATTCAGACGATTTGGACCGACGCTTTAGCGGCGACATTGAACAGTGTCGATAAAGTCAAGCCCATCAGCAAGACTGCATCGTAATGCGGAACCCGGAAAACAGGAGGCGGAATATGAAAAGAATACTAAAATATTTAGCGTTATTTGCCGTGCTGACTGCCCTGTTTGCAGCGCTGTCCGGCTCGGCTCTGGCGGATACCGGTGATCCGCAGGAAGCGGAATTGATAGACTTAGACCTCGTCTTTTCCACGGAAACAGACCTCACGGTCTATGTGGATGGCGAATGGTCCGGCGCACTCTCCGGCAGCTACGTCTGCGGAGAAACGGCGCAGATTACCGCCCCGTCAGTCAGCGGGAAGGTTTTCTCGCATTGGGAGGCAAACGGCTCCGTCGTCAGTTATGCCAACCCGCTGAATCTCACCATGAACGCCCATACCACGCTCCATGCCGTATACGCGGACAGCGCGCCGACGGCAGAGGCTGCGGCAGGCTTCACGTCCGTTACGCGGACGACCGACGGTAAGAGCATTTCTTTCCAGGCCATCGCCGCTCCTAACGGCGGCGGTGTCACAGGCGCGGGAATCGTGTACAGCACCACCGCCACCGGTGACAGCTTGGTGATTGGCGGCACGGGTGTTACAAACGTGGCGGCTGAGAAAATCACCGATTCCACCCAAACGATGCCGGAGAGTGTCCTGGACAGGAACAACTGCTGGATGCTGCAGGTCACGCCGGCTGATGCGAATACCGTCTATCATGCCCGCGCTTATATGACGAACGGCGCAGGGACAGCCTACGGCGACGTGAAGGATGTGAAGCTGTCCGAGCTGGAGAGCGGCGTTTCGCTGATCGGCAAGCCTGATGGCATTGACGATGTGCTGGATGATCTGCGTGAGACGTTTGACCCCGGCAGCGGCGACAGCGGCGACAGCGGCGACAACGGCGATAATACGCCCGGCTACTCCGGCGTCGGCGGCGGGACCACCACCTATACGGCGACCGTTGCGGAGACCAAAAACGGCAAGGTCACCGTCAATCCCAAGGCGGCGGCCGAGGGCGCGAAGGTGACGGTCACCGTCACGCCGGACAGCGGTTATGAGGTGGACACCGTGACCGTCAAGGACGCCGACGGCAAGGACGTCGCAGTCACGAAGAATGCCGACGGCACCTACACCTACACACAGCCGAAGGGCAAGGCCACCGTCACCGCCACCTTCAAGGAGAAGAAGGAGAAGGACGAGGGACTCACCGTCGAGGAACTTCTGAAGATGTTCACAGACCTGGACCCCAACGGCTGGTATCTGGACGACGTGCGCTACTGCGTGGAAAACGGCATGATGAACGGCGTCGCTGACGACAAATTCGCCCCCAACGGCACCACCACCCGCGCCATGATCGTGACGATCCTCTACCGCCTGGAGGGCGAGCCGGTGATCCGCTCCGGCATGCCCTTCGACGACGTGAAGGAGAGCGACTGGTACGCCAAGGCGGTCTCCTGGGCGGAGAGCCAGGGCATCGTGACAGGCTACGGCGACGGGCGCTTTGGGCCCAACGACCCCATCACCCGCGAGCAATTAGCCGCGATCCTCTACCGCTACGTCCAGACCAAGGGACAGGGCTTCCAGGGCCTGTGGAGCTTCAAGCTCGACTTCCCGGACGCCGGCGACGTGTCCGACTGGGCGACGGAGGCCATGAGCTGGATGGTGATGCAGGGCGTCATCAATGGCATGGACGGCAAACTGAACCCGCAGGGTGACGCCACGAGAGTCCAGGTCGCCGCGATGGTGCACCGCTTCTGCGCGAAATTAGCGAAATAAAAACAGACAAAAGATACAGAATCTCGACGGCGCACGCTCAAGCCAGAGCGTGCGCCGTTCGTCGTCTGTCAGTATTTCAGTCGTTCCGCGGTTACAAGATGGAGAAAGACGTCTCTGCTCGCCTCGTGAACACACCAGTCGCTGAAGCGGTTGACGTTGAAGATCACGATTTCCGTATCGAAGAATTTCTCCATGTGCCCGACCACATTCCGGATGCGCTGGAGATCGTATTTTGTGAAACGACGATCCAAGTCATCCGGGATCACAGCGACCAGCGAATGCCCATCTTGCAGGATGCAGAAATCAAGGGCCACTCTGTGTCCGTCCTTGAGCTTCTTATGTACATCCCGCAGGATTTCCTGTTCGTAATCTGATCTGCTACGAAAGTAGTCAAAATACTCTTTCGTACTCAGCTCCATGTAGCTGTAGCAGGCGCTGCGAAAAGCGGGCAGCGCAAGACGCCGGTCAAGATTCCGCATCAGCTTCTGTAAAAGCGCATCCGGATCCGTCAGCATCATGCTGCGCTGCTCATATGCAAACAGGCACCACGCAGCGATGTAGCTGTTGGTCAGTTCGTATTCGGACGTCTTGTTTCTGAATACCGCAACCGGTCTGACCAGCTGTGCGCGCATCAGCGCCTGCAGATAGTTCAGACATTTGTTGTTCGGAAAACCGACATCGTGCGCGATGTCGCTAAGCCGGCGTTTTCCTTTCGCCATGCTGCACAGGATCGGATAATAACTCTCCGGCGTCCGGAAGTGTTCGCACATCCATTCCGGAAGATATGTTGTGAACGCGGAATCATACCGCAGAAGCGCGCGGAGATTTTCTTCCAGCGGTTTCTCAGCGTCCAGTTCTTTTATTACTGCCGGAATTCCGCCCGTCACAGAAAACAAACGCACGACATCCTGCTTGCTGTAATCGGGAAAGTATTTGCAGTAATCGGATAGCGTGCGCCAGCCGATGAACATCGTGACAAACTCCGGAATATCGTAGCTCCATTCTTTTTTCAGGCAGCGCTGGATCTCTGAAACGACAATTCTGTTCTTCGCAATATGCTCGTAGCACGCTTTCCTGAATTCATCTTTCTGCGGAAAGAATTCCAGATCATCAAAAAATACCAACAGCGTTTCATTCCGGTATGTATCCTGAAACTGCCTGCATGCATCATCCCACGACGCCGGCGTTTTGTTTTCCAGCGAAAATGCTTTTGCAAAAGCCTGCAGCGCATGATAATTGTCCAGACACGCAAACGAAAAGTAGCGTGTCATTTTTTGATGCGTGCGGATGTATTCCTGCACAGCGGTTGTCTTTCCGCTTCCGTGTTCGCCGAGAAGAAAAAAACGATTTTTCTTTCGTGAATGCGCAGGCGCGTATGCCGGACTGTTCGGAAAGAAATATAAACTGCTCCACGTGCGGAAGATTTCGTTTACAGTTCGCGACAGATCAATGTCCATAACGGCGTCCTATCATAAAATGATTGCACTGGAATTCTATCACGAATACTCAAAGAAGTCTATGTCTTTTTCTCGTGAAGCCGTTGAAATTATTGAAGGAAAATGATTCTGAAAAATCTTCTCGAAAAAAGACCGAGAAAAAGACGTAAAAAAATTAGGATAGTAGAGGGAGAAAACAGAAACAAAGTTTTCAAAATGGGGTTATCAAATCGGCGTTGAATATCCAGTTAGATAGTGGAGTGATCTTCTCTCTCAAATATGAACCTTGAAAACTGAATAAAGCGTTTACGGAATACATGTCATCAGAAAACAGATGGGAGGAACAAAATGAAAATGTCCGGAAGATTCTTTCAGGTGGACGAGCGCGTCTTTGATTACGGTCTCACACCGTTTCAGTTCACCGTCTACTGCTACCTCGTCTCCTGCGCCGGAAGCCGTGGAAGCTGTTATCCGGCGATGCGAACAATCGCAAAAAAGTGTTCGTGTTCGGAAAGCACAGCGAGGGATGCAATCAAAACGCTCACCACGCTGGGACTCATCAGCAAGGAATATGGTTACCGGGAAAACCGCTACGGCATCCGACAGCAGACCAGCAACCTTTATCGCATCAAACCGATCCCGCTCTATTACGAGAAGGGGGAGCCGAGATATGACCGAGACTATGAGCTGCCGCTCTGACAAACCATTCTCGCCGAGCATGGCCGGTTTTGAGCCGTTTTCCGAGAGCAAAAAACGAAGCAGGATAAAGGCCCGGCGTCGCCGGTCGCCGGGCCTGACGGACTTCTGCCCGCAGTGCGGGCAGTTTTGGGGACACGGGGCCGGGGTCAAACCGTTGAAGAAAAACAGCTCAGGGGTCCCGGCCCCGTGCAGGGCACAGAAACACGCTTTTTCAGTGGGGTCAGAACCCCAGAAAGGAGTATGAATGAGTGAAAAAGTGAAATTCGCCCTCTATCTGCCGCCGGAGACAAAGGCGGATTTGGAGCGGCGATACACGGAAGATGGCAGTCACAGTCAGACCGAATTCGTGGAGCATGCGGTGGCCTTCTATCTGGATTACCTCAGCGCGAAAAACGCCGGCGCCTTCCTCCCGGCAGCGGTCACCTCAGTCATGGAAGGCCGCCTCGGACGGTTCGAGGAGCATATGGCTGCGCTGCTGTACAAGCTCTGCGTGGAGCTGGACATCGTCTCCACGCTCAACGCCAGCGCTTTCAATCTGGATGACGATACCCTTCGTCGGCTCCGGGCCGACAGCGTTCGGCATGTGAAGCAGACCAACGGTCGCCTTTCCTTCGAGCAGCGTGTGAAAAATGAGGAGGCTGCATGGCAAGACTGATCGTCAAAAGTCCCTACATCAAATGCGGCGAGGGCTCTGCCGGCGCCCAGGGTTATCTGAAGTACATCGGGACGCGGGAGCATGTGGAGCTCGTCCCCGACGGTCATCCGCCGACGCAGAAACAGGAGCAGCTCATCAAAAAGCTGCTGAAGGACTACCCGGACGCCGGCGACCTGCCGGAGTACACGGACTACGAAGAGCAGAAAACAAAGGTGAACGCCTCGTCTTTTATCTCTCGCGCACTGGAACAGCACTGGGATACGGCGCAGCACTCGGACGTCTACATGAAATACATCGCCACCCGTCCCAGGGCGGAGCGCATCGGGAGCCACGGCCTCTTCGGCGACGAGGAGCACGTCGATCTGGATGTAGTCGCAAAGGAGCTTGTGCAGTACAAGGGAAATGTCTGGACGCACATCATCTCCCTCCATCGGGACGATGCCGTCCGCTATGGCTACGATCACGCCAGCGCCTGGCGCAATCTGCTCCTGACCCATCGCAATGAGATCGCCGACGCCATGCACATCCCGCCGAAGGACTTCCGCTGGTACGCCGCCTTCCATGACGAGGGAAACCATCCCCATGTCCACATGATGGCATGGTCGGCGCAGGCAGGACAGGCCCGTCTGACCAAAGACGGCATCCGACAGATCAAGTCTGCGCTGACCAACGACGTCTTCCGCTACGAGCTCAACGAGGTGCTGGAGCAGAAATCCGTCTCCCGAAATGCGCTGGTGCAGGAGGCGCGGGAGGCGCTGAAGGACCTGACCGAACAGCTTCGGCAGGGCGTCTGCAATCATCCGGACATGGAGCATAAGATGCAGGCGCTCTCGATGGAGCTCGGTTCGGTGAAAGGAAAAAAGTCCTACGGCTACCTTCCGAAGCATCTGAAAAAAGACGTAGACAAAATCGTGGATGAGATGGAACGGCTGCCCGCGGTCTCCAAAGCCTACGATCACTGGCTGGAGCTGCAGCGGGAGGTGGATAGTTATTACAAGGATGAGAAACGTCCGCGAAAAAAGCTGTCGGAGGAAAAGGAGTTCCGCGCCATAAAGAACGCCGTCATAAAGGAGGCCGAGCAGTTCCGCATGGGCATCCCCACCTTTGAGGATCGGGACTATGAGAAACACGATGAGCACTGGAATTCATCTTATGCCTCCCGGGACTTCTGGGAGATCTACGAGAGCGCGATCGACATTGGCAGCGATCCCAACGCACGGGAGGCTGCGGTCATGGAACTGGAGAAGCTGGCAGAGGAGGGGGACCCCGATGCGCAGTTTATGATGGGACGGCTGTATCGGGACGGCCCGATCCCGATTCCGGACTGGAAGAAAGCGTGCTCTTTTTTTGAGCAGGCTGCCCGCCAGGGCTTGCTGGAAGCACAGTATGCCCTCGGGAAGCTGCTGCTCTCCGATGACATAGAGGTGCGGGACGCGGCGCTGGGGATGCAGTGGCTGGAGTATGCTGCCGAGAACGGCGACTCCTATGCGGCCTACCGCACCGGAAAGGAGTATCTCCGAGGCGAGGTCGTAGAGAAGAATGAGCAAAAGGCGATACGCTTCTTCCAACGTGCTGCAGACGGAGGGAACCAGTACGGCCAGTACATGCTGGGGAAGCTGTGCCTTGAGAATGGGGATCAGGAACAGGGACTCGAATGGATGTGGCAGGCATCGCAGCAGGGCAACGCCTACGCCCGGTTCTTTCTTGACAGAAAGGACACCCTCGCGCCGCCCTCGGTGATGCTATCCACCAGCCGGCTGCTCCATCACATGGGGAACATCTTCCGGGACACCGTGCCGAAGAACGCGACGGGCCAGAAGCTGCAGATCAGCCGGAAACGACTGCAGGAACTGATCCAGCAGAAGGGAAAAAAGGCGGCGATGGAGTATGCGAAGGCGCAGGAGGAATATGGCGGCCCGACGATGTCCACGCCGTGGTAAATGCGGCGGCTTTCCAGAGTACGGACAAACTATATGTATATAATAGTAAAATGATTGCCTCCCCCAAGAGGCAGAAAGGACAAAAATGAAAAACTACAAATACACTTCCTTCGAGGAGCTGCCGCTGATGCTCTCAGTGCCGGAGATGGCGGCGGTGCTGGGTATCAGCCGGGCGGGCGCCTACGAGCTGGTGAAGGAGAAGGGCTTCCCAACGCTGACTATCGGCTCTCGCATCCTCGTCCCACGGGACAAGCTGGTGAAATGGATCGATGAAAAGAGTTCCGGGAATGCAGAATAATTCAGTAGACTTTCGCGGCGGGTTGTGGTACTTGTTTGTGCTGCGAAAGGAGGAATGAGCTATGGCGAAACGCAGAGCCGCCGGAGAGGGAAACATCCGCCAGCGCAGCGACGGACGCTGGGAGGGGCGGTATGTGGCCGGTCACGACGAAAACGGCAAGCCCATCCGTAAGAATGTCCTCGGCAAATCTCAGAACGAGGTCAGGGACAAGCTGAAAAAAGTCATAGAGGACGCGAAGCTTATCGATGTTGCCAGGGCAGATGAGTACACAGTCGAAGCATGGCTGCGGCTGTGGTATGAGATCTATTCCAAGCCGAATATCCGGGAATCGACACAGGAGCGGTACTGGAATCACATCCGCTACCACATCATCCCGGAGATCGGGAAGATCAAGCTGACGAAGCTCACCAGCCGGGATATTCAGAAGATGTACAACAACGTCCGCGACCACGGCAGAATCTCGAAGGGTCCAAATGACCACAGAGATCGTTCCCTGACGGCGTCCTACATCATCAGCCTGCACCGGATGCTGAAGATGTGCCTGCAGCGGGCGGTGATCGAGCAGCTGCTCATCCGAAACCCCTGTGACAACGTGGTGCTGCCGAAAAACGAGAAGAAGGAGATCAAAATCCTGAAGCCGGAGCACATGAAAGCGTATCTGGCGGAGGCCGAGCGCCGGGGTGTGCTGCCGATCTTCTTCCTGGAGCTCTGCTCCGGCCTGCGGAAAGGAGAGCTGGTGGCGCTGCTCTGGAGCGATCTGGACATCGAGCAGAAAACGATCTCCGTCTCGAAGCAGGCGGTGCGGGTAAAGGGCGGCGGCGTCAAGGTCACCACGCCGAAGACCTCAACTTCAATCCGCGTGGAATCCATCCCGCAGGAGGCCATCGATATGCTCGTCGCAGAGCACGAAAAGCACCCGGACAACCCCTACATGTTCCCATCGCCGGTGACCGGCGGAATGTATTACCCCGACGCGCTGGCGGCCATCCACACGAAGATTCTGAAAACGCTGGGTCTGGAGCACACCCGATTCCATGCCCTTCGGCATACGTTCGCTACCATGGCGCTTCAGAACGGCGTGGACATCCGCACGGTAAGCGGGATGCTGGGGCACGCCGATCCCGGCTTCACCCTGCGGACCTACACTCACACGACCAACCCCATGCAGGTACAGGCGGCGGCGACGGTGGGGAAATTCATGAGTCAAATGTTTTGAAAAAACAGACCTGTTATTACAAAATGGTGTTGTAATATCAATATCATCGTGTTAAAATAGGTACAAATGTGAGACGGGAGGTGATGCGAATGAAATATTTGGCCGCTTTACAGCAAAAAAAGCTGTTTACGCTGTCAGATGCAGAGCGTTTGACTGGAAATCTGATGACCGCCAAAGCAATGCTGCAATCGTATAAAAAGGCGGGGTATATTGTCAGCATACGCCGGAATCTTTATGCCGCCGTAGATCTCGCCAGCGGGGAGGTGCTGGCGAATCGCTATGAGATCGGGTCGTCTATCAACCAAAGCTCCTTCATCTCGCATCATGCGGCGCTCGAATTCCATGGCGTCGCAAATCAGGTGTTTTATACGGTCACCGTATCTTCCGCGGAGCGTTTCACAGATTTTGAATTCGATGGGATTACCTATATGCAGTACGCACCGAAAACCATGCGCGGTGTGGTCGTGCCGTCCATGATGCCGCTGGTTTCCGTGACGGATATAGACCGGACCGTGATCGACTGTCTTTACGACATTCCCCGTGCGGGAGGATTGGAGGAACTGCTGGAGGCGCTGCGCTTGATCCCGGCCTTGCATGAGGATGCGCTTCTGAACTATTTGAAAGAATACGACCAAATCTACCTTTGGCAGAAAGCGGGGTTCATTCTGCAGCACTTTGCGGCAGATTTCAATCTGAGTACACAGTTCTTTGAAATATGCAAAAGTTATATTCATGAACGAAAAAAGCAGCTGACGGACTTCGGGGAAACCGTATATTATCCGGAATGGAAACTGTATGCGCCGAAGGACCTGCTCAATATTCTGAACGACGGAGGCGATACGCTTGTTTAATCTGGACAGAGCTTTCTTAAATCAAAAAGCCGCCGAGAGCAGGTTTATCCGGGACAATCTGGAGAAAGTGTATCGGCTTACGGACATTTTGACTTTTATCGATGAGGAACCGATCCTTTCAGATAATCTTGTACTGAAGGGCGGGACCGCGATCAATCTGACCGTGTTCAACCTGCCCCGGCTTTCCGTCGATATTGATCTTGATCTCAACAAAAAGTGTTCGAGAGACGAAATGCTGGCGCTCCGGGAGGAAATCGATGCGATCCTGCTGCGATACATGGCTGCAAACGGGTACTCGCTGGATACACGCAAACAGAAGGAATCCCATTCTCTTACCTCGCGGGTGTTCCACTATCAGAACGCCGGCGGAAATCCGGATAACATCAAAATCGAAATTAACTATTCCATGCGGCAGCATATCCTCCCTGTTCATAAGGCCACAGTAACTGCGGATGTTCTGGAGACACAGTTTCGAATCAACGCGCTGGCACCGATCGAATTGTTTGGCAGCAAAATCAAAGCCCTGACGGAACGCACTGCCGCCAGAGATCTTTATGACGTTCAGAATATGATCGACCACGGGCTTTTTGACGAGAGCGAAATGGATATGCTCCGGAAGTGTGTTCTCTTTTACCGTGCGGTGGGCGGCACCGGAGCGTTTCAGGAAGATGTGCAAATGAACGGCATCAGCAGGATCACATTTCCCACAATTCGACAAACATTGCTTCCCGTTCTGCGCAAAGGTGAAAAAGTTGATATTGAGCGCATGAAGAAAGAAGTGCTCTCGTTTACTTCGGAACTGCTTGTTCCAACAGACCGTGAACGAAGCTTTCTGCATGAATTCGCCGAGGGACGATACGAACCGTCTCTGTTGTTCGCCGATCCGGCGATTCTTGAGAGGATCGGCGACCACCCCATGGCGCTCTGGAGATGTGAAAGCATTCGCCATGCGCAAGGGCAGCAACAGGAGCAGGGATTCACGATGCGTATGATGTAGACCGGGCGGGTGCAGGAGGCGCAAGGAAACCATAATCAACGGAGATAAAGGGGAGCCTTGCTTCACGGCTTCTTTCATTTTCTGCCTCCCCGAAAAATGAGCACAAATCCATTTGACCCACAGCGTGACCCCAAAAGGCCGGCAAACCATTGATATCACTGCGTTTGCGGGGATACTCATTTTTGAAACAGGTTTGTTGGAAAACGGTGAAGCCGGGAACACGTTGCGCCCCAACGGAAAGCGCTTCGTCCGCCTCTTTCGCCCGTGTGGGTCAGCGTGTGGGTCAAGGAAAATGCGACTATCGCGATTCCGAACTTTTTAGAACCAAAAACGCCTGATTTCTTATGAAATCAGGCGTTTTCTGGAGCTGCTGCCCAGATTCGAACTGGGGACCTCATCCTTACCAAGGATGCGCTCTACCTACTGAGCTACAGCAGCATACTTGCCCCCGACTGGGGGCAAGTTTTATGGCGACCGAGAAGGGGCTCGAACCCTCGACCTCCAGCGTGACAGGCTGGCGTTCTAACCTGCTGAACTACTCGGCCACAGGCGCTTTAATAAAATAACAAAAGATCGGCGGGATGTCAATATGTTTTTTTATTTTTCTTGACTTGCCGCCCAGTTTTTTTATAATGAGTAACAGATACGGCGTGGAAAAACGCCGTGAAAGACATGATGTTCCGGAGAGGAGGCGGCCATTCCATGAAGAAGCGGATCCTGACGCTGGCGCTTTGCGTGCTGGTCCTGGCGTCCCTGCTCCCGGGGAGCGTCGGCGTGGCCGCGAACCCGCTGAATTTCGTCGCCCTGAACGACACGCTTCCGCCGGATCTGATCAACATCGCGGTGTACTACGGCGGGACCGCCTATCTCCCGTACTGGTTTTTCACCAACTACGGCTTCGGGATCAACTATTCCTATTTATCCTCCAGCTCGACGGCCTATGTTTATAACGCCAGGAACCAGATCTTCTTCGATCTCACAAGCGGCAAGACCTACAACAGCAACGATGTGCAGTACAACGCGCCCGCGATCTTCTGGGGCGGGACGGTGTATCTCCCGCTCGGCTTCATGTCCACCGCCTTCGGGGGATTCACTTACCGGAACATCGGCCAGAACGAATACGGCAGCATCCTGCGCATCACCACCGGCAGCCAGATCCTGAGCGACGATGACTTTTTCCAGGCGGCGCAGGGGGCGATGCGGCGGTACTATCAGGCATACAATTCTTCCGACAACCCGACGCAGGACCACACGCCGGCCTCGCCGGAGCCGACGGAGAAGCCGCAGCCCCGGGAAGGCGACGCCATCCGGCTCGGACTGGAGGGGATGCCGACGGCGGAGGTGCTGGAGCTTCTGAAACGGGAAGGGATCACGGCCTGTTTCTTCCTGCGCGCGGACGAGATCCGCAGCGACCCGGACACCGTCCGACGGATCGCCTGCACCGGCCATGGCCTTGGCGCGAGCTGCCCGGGCGGCAGCGCGGCGGAGATCGAGGAGACCGCGGCGCTGCTCTGGGAGGCCGCCAGGGTGCGGACGATCCTGTATACGCTCCCGGAGGGCGCGGTCGTGCCGGACGGGATCGTGGCGTTCCCCGCTTGCGGGACGGAGCTGACGTCGGAGGAGATTCGGGATCGCGTTTACCTCGTGACGACCGAGCTGGAGATGCGCAGCGGTGACCAGACGCTCCTGTTTCCCATCGTCGACGGGGACACCGCCGCGCTCCGGATGCTGCTGTACTATCTCGACGAGCAGGGCTTCCTCATTACCCCGCTGCGCGAGCCGGACGGCGCGGAAACGCCGATCACCCTGAAATAAACACCGGAACTGCCGACAGGCGCGCCCCCTTACGGAGGCGCGCCTGCTTTTTGTCCGCCTTACCAGAACGGCTTGACGCCGAACAGCGCCCAGAAGGCCTCGTTGTCGGAGGCGTATCGGTAATACGTCCCGCCCGCGAAGACCGTGCCGCAGCTGTCCTCCGCGGGGCAGAGGGAAAATACGCTGCCGTCGGACCTCGTCAGCTCCAGCACGCTGCCGAAGGGGCAGCCCGCCCCGCCGACCAGCACGGTGGCGTCGGACAGCCAGCCCTCCAGCTGCTCCAGCGCGGCGGGATCGGTGACGCTGTACGTCTTCCCGTTCAGATGCAGCCTCGCCTCCGTCAGATCACGCGCCTCCGCCGGCGTATAGGGCGCGGGGCCCCGCTTCGGGACGACGAGCCGGAAGACGCAGAGCCAGACGCTCTCCTCATAGGCATCCTCCTTCTCGATATAGCGCCCCAGCGGGCCGAAGACCTCGACGCCGCAGTAATAGATCCCGGGGTCGAGCCAGTTGAGCGCGGTGTTGCCGTACCAGTCGTCGTGCGCTCGCCCGAACTGCTCGTCATAGACCATGAGCGGGCTCTTGCGCACCGCGCCGCCGCCGAAGCTCAGCGCAAAGTCGTCCGCCAGCGTCAGCGTGGGGATCTGCTCCGGACGCTCCAGCAGCGACTCGACGGGATAACCGTCTCCCGCGATCCAGTTGCCCAGCGCGTCGGACCAGAGGCGCTCATGGAGCATCATCGTCGCCGCCGCGGCGGACTGCCCCCCGCTCAGGACGGTCAGATACGGTCCGCGCGACCGGGCGAGGAAGGCGGTCACGTCCTCCGTGCGGATATCAATGCCGAGACCGGACGCGGAGCTGAACATGCCGCTGCCGTCGGCAGGCAGAAGGAGCGCCCGCATCGGCGTGCCGGTCAGCTTGCCGTCAGAGACCTCCAGACAGTAGTTTTCGTCGATGGGGAATCGGTAGATATACAGCCCCGAGCCGACGTCCTCGCTTTCAAACTGCAGCAGGTCCTCCCAGGTCAGCTCCATGCCCTTTTCCGACAGCGCCAGCACGTCGTCCATCGTCATCTGCCGCGGCCCCTCGTCCGGCTTCGGCTTCCGCAGGATCGCCGAATGATCCAGCGAGAAGGACGCCCCGTCGGCGAGCTGGATGAAGGTGAAGTTGCTGGAGCCCTCTTCGATCCAGACGAGCGTTTCGCCCTCGTCCTCGACGCGGAAGCGGTTGACGCGCTCCGTCCCCGTACCGAAATCGCGGATGGTCAGAATGCCGTCGTCGAGCGAATAGCGGCCCATGCCGATGTAGCTGCTGATGGGCGTCTCATAGTACTGAAACTGGCCGGAGCCCTCGTCGAGGGTGACCGTGAACATATGAAAATACTCTTTTTCGGGGTAGAAGGCGTCGTCCAGGAGATAGACTTTGGCAGATTCCATATGGATCTCCTCATGCACGGGCCAGCCCGTCGGCAGGACCTCCGGTGCCGCGGTGGGGTGCGGCGTGGGCGTCACGACCGGGGCCCGGCCCTCCGGCGCTTCGATGGGGCCGGGGCGGGTCAGGAAGCAGACCGCCACGACCACGCAGACGACGACGGCCAGCACGACGAGCCAGAACGCGGGCTTTTTGTAGTTCAGCACGGCCTTGATGCGCTCTTTCAGCCCCACCTCGCCGAAGGCCAGCGGGCAGGCCCGCACCGCCGCCCGCGGCGCGGCGCAGTCCAGCAGCGTCTGGGAATAGTCCGCGCGCTCCGCGGCCCCCAGCGCGCCCACGACCTTCTCGTCACAGGCCAGTTCCACGTCCCGGCAGAACAGCACGTAGCCCAGCCAGACCAGCGGGTTGAACCAGTGGATCGAAAGCAGCAGCCAGCCCAGGAGCTTCCACCAGTGGTCCCGGCGGCGCAAATGGGCGTTTTCGTGCGCCAGAACGGCGCTTTTCTGCGCATCGTCGAGGCCGGCGGGGAGGTAGATACGGGGCCGGAGGACGCCGAGAATAAAGGGCGTGGCGATGGCGTCAC
>JAEEGG010011034.1_pt1 | contig 19817 bp, 22 predicted proteins | sample 9134161 | NCBI WGS metagenome assembly JAEEGG01 (sample SAMN16246543, study PRJNA631951) | gut metagenome | biome: gut microbiome; feature: rumen; material: CR-attached | host: Bos | place: Iran: Karaj | collected 2018-10 | reverse complement strand
GTATGTCATATAGCCAGTGATTGAAGTCCCATGCCTTTAACGGATCTCTTGTTAATGATGCGTAGATGCATGTTCTATTCCGAAAATAATATTCGCCATCAGTCAGGACTGTTTTGATGATGTCGTTTCTCATATTACTCAAATTTCTTTATCCTATTTTGCCTTTACAATATCCACACAAATCATTCTTATTACCAAAGTTTGCCTTACCTTTTGCATCTTTCATTAGGCAATGAGTACTATCCATAGGGCAATGTGGATAGTCATAAAAGGTATGAATGAACTCATGGATCACGACTTTCCAGAAATCACGGTTCTTGTTTTTCAATCTATAGTCAGATGCAACACATGCATTATAGGCTGATAAGCTAGATCCCAAAACGCCCCAGTCCACAACACCATTCTTTAGTTTTTGGCAGATATCGCGATGAGTAAGTCCGATGTAGATATTGTGTTTGTCTGCATTGCCTTTCAAATCGTCAATTAACTTATCAATTCGATATTTCTTCCTCGTTTCTCCCAAGAAGGAATCTGATAGTGGCTTGTTGGGTAGTACCTCAACAGTAAAAGCACCATTCAAAATCTCCGCTAAGTGTTTATCGAGATCCGCTTTCAGTTTATTAGTTTCTTTTTGGGTGAAATTATCATACGGTTGGAGATATATTTTTGCATGATAGCAGCAATCACCAATTTCACCATACGATTGTTGTTTAGGTAGTAGCCCATAAAGGAAATAGACAATGACGCAGCATATACATATGACAGCAATCGATGTAACTATAATACGTTTCCTCATCTTTCAAGTTCTTTTATCGGGTTAATATAGAAAGCGATTTGCTTGGGCTCCCATCTCCAATCTCCTTGGGGGATTATACTGGAGATGCTATAGTGTAGATGATGTGGTTTGTCTTTTGCATTACCAGTATTGCCCACCTTACCGATAACTGACTTCTGAGTTACGATTGCCCCAACATGAGTATCTATCTCACTTAGATGTGCATAATAATGGAATCGTAGGCCAGAACTGAAAATCAGGATGTAGTTGCCACCAGCACCCAAATTATGAGCTGTAGCAACTACGATACCGGCGATTGCAGGATGAACGTTCATACCCTTTTTAGCAAATATATCTATTCCTGCATGCCGATGGTCACCCCATGGATGCCAGAATGATTTCGGATTATAGCTTTCCTTGCCACACCCTTCCACAGGATTCTGGATATTAGTCGGTAATAGCATGTTAAATGCAAATAACGAAGCTAAGCCAATAATTGCAATCTTCTTTTTCTTCATTACACCTTAAAGTAAATCACATCAGGATGCTCACCAAATAAAAAATGTACAACATTACAGAGCCAGACATCATGTTTAAACTCTGATAGATTTTCTACTTGGTATGTCCCTCCGATTTCATCATGTGCCACTAATTTCAAGATAATCGAATCATCCCCAGAATCCTCCAGATTTACGTCTACTGTTACATACAATCCGTCTTCTGTCAGAAAGTCAAGAAACGTATCAGCACCATCTACCATTTCTAAGTCTTCCTGGTCACCATCATAGTTGGGCAGAACTACAAACCATCTGCCATCTTCCCATTTCTCAAAAGTCAATTCCATCTTACTTCAATTTTGATTCTTTTTTAAACAAGCGTAAACTCCCAGTACAAACATTATAAGAAAAGTAGTACCAAAGGTGATTGATGCGTCTTGCCACGTCTTATCCAAGCCCAGCAAATAGAACAATAGTGAGACTATTGCTGCAACGAAAGTACAAATAAATGCCTCTATTAAATACTGTTTCATAAAATTTGTTGATTTGATAGTGAGAAAGTTTAGAAATAAATGGTACCATATAGAGTTGTGTATGCCTTGTAGTTGAAGTTGTCACGGATTTCTTCGGAATCCCAAGCACCAACCTCACTGGCTTTATTACCACAGTTGCTCCATCCATATTGGGTCTTGGTACTAAGCAATCTCACCTCTTCACCAATCACTCCTACTCTGATTGGTGTAGAATACCAGTCATTCCCTTTCTTGTAATAGCCCCGTAATGTCACTTCCTGCATCTTAGGCTTTGCCTGTTGTTGCATTTGCTGATAAGGATTGCCATATACAGGCTCAAAGATGGTGAAAGGTATACCATAACCAGGACTTGGGGTATAAGAGGTGCGAGGAACCTCCACTGGCTGATAAACTGTAAACTGTGCTGATGCTGTTAGCGAAACAACAATCATACTACAAACGAACAATAACTTTTTCATACTTCTCATTTTTTAGTTCGACATGTTTTCTTGTGCAAAGATACAATCCTTTTCAGGCCAAACAAAACTAATCCCACCATCTTGTATGAAGTGGTGGGATTGTTGTACGAAACAAGTGTCTTGCCTTATAATAGGGCGTGTAGTTAGAATTCACTTATAAATATGTATGGAAGTGTTGTGTTGTCATCATCAATTGGAGTTAGTCTACAGCTTTCAAGATTTACTACATAAGCCACTCCGCTAACAGATTTTCTTGTTGCATATCTTATCTCCTTTATTTGATGATTAATTAGGATGCTCCGTACATCATTAGAGAAGAAACGATATTCCCAAGAAGAGAAATTCACTTTGCAATGTCCAAGATTCTGGATAACTTCTACCCATTCCGCTATAGAAGCTTCGTGCCATTTTAGTTCCTTCCCATTGATGGACATGTTATCATCAGGTTTAATGGCAGAAATAATTTGCCCATGGGCACCACCATAATAAGAGAAGAGCGTTCCTATCACCTTCTTCTTGTCACTTCTTATATTGTCAGAATAGGTTCCATCCTCAAAGATAAAATCGCCAACTTTAATTGCTCTCTGTGACAAGAAATTGTTAGAAACAATGTGGGGGGCTGGCTTCTGATTCTTTTTTGAAACCACCAGAATTGTTGGCTCCTCATCATTATTTTGACTTTGATTTGCTGTCTTTTCAGAATTGTTAGAATCAGATTGACCAATCAACAGAGTCTCCTCATTTTCAGGTTCAGGCTCCAAAACAGGTTTTACCTTCGAAACGGGATTGGGGGCCTCTTCTTGTGGCTGTTTTTCAATCAGTTCGATAACCTCATCCACACTCTGCGGTCTTGCCTTTCTTTTTGGCTGCATCATCCAGACAACCAGCTTGCGCATACCATCAGATACTGTATTGGGAAAATCGAATGCATCTTCCTCATCTTCCTCAATGTCAATGGCCATAGGTGGTTTTTTGTTTGTCAGAAGATTGTAAATTGTAGCGCCAAGGGCATAAATATCCGTCCAAGGGCCAAAGCGGTCGTACATCTGGCCTATCTGTTCATTGGGAGCATATCCAGGAGTGTAGCAGAGTGCTGTTGAAGTAGTCATACTGCCATTGGCACGAATCTGCTTACTGGCACCAAAGTCTATCAGATAAGCATTCCCTTGCTTATCCACCATAATGTTTCCTGGCTTCAAGTCCAAATGCCATATTTCGTTCTGATGCACTTCCTTTAATGCTTCAAGTATCTGCGAGAGGATACCCCTGACTTCTGCCTCAGTAAATGGCTGGCCTGTCTTTTTCATTTTCTCTGCCAATGACTCGCCATCAATATAGTCCATGACATAATAGGCTGTACCGTTTTCTTCAAACAGATCGTGTACTTTCACTATGTGCTCATTCTTCAACTTGCGTAAACGACGAGCCTCCTTTTTGAACTTTTCACGCTGCTCTTCAAACTGGCCGACGTTATCTGCGTTACTCACACTGACAGCACAAGTCGTTTCATCTCGTTCCGTCACGCCTTTCATGAAGAATTCTTTGATGGCTACGGTTTCTTCAAACTCCGTATTGTAGCCAATATACGTATTGCCAAAGCCTCCTTGCCCCAGCACTCGCTCTATTCTATATTTTCCACCCTGCAAGGTGGTATTAGATTGTAAGTGTTGCATAATTACCAATTTTCATCATAGACAACAGAATCAACAACTCCATCATCATATGCTAAAGAGTCTCCTCCATACGATTGCCCAAATTCTTCCAATGCATTGCCAAGATTCTCCCATTCTTGGGCCGTTGGCTGATTATCCCATTTCCCATTTAGAACTTCTCGTATCTCATCGGTTGATATTCTGAAAGAAGCTTTCTTTCCTGTCTGCAATTCATGATACTCATACTCTGCTCCTTGGTTACAATCTATTAATGCTTGATAGAATTGTCTATTTCTCTCACCCATCATCCCACCTTTTAAGCTGTTTGCCATCTGGGACAATGTAATGTATTTCATAAAACTTATAGCAGAGTCCATATTTTGTCCCGTTTCTGCATCATTCACTTCGTATTTGTATTTAAGGGCATCAGAAGTCAAAGACAAGCCTACCAACTTTGTCATATTGTCTATTGACACAGGTAATTTAACCTTAGTACCAATATACATAGTTACTATTAATTTTTGTTGGTCAGTCATATTTGAGTATTTTTCTGCATAAGTTTTCAATTCATCAGGTGTAACTTCAAGTACAATCTTTTCTCCGCTTTGCATTCCAACAAAAACAGTTCGAAAATTCACTCCAGCAGCGATAATCTTTTCTACCAGTTTATCACTTGATCCCTTTGAAAGACTCATACCAAGCATCTCTTTTAATTCTTGTTGATGATTTGACAAAGAAGAAACTGGAGCAAATGACTCATTGCTTGTAAATTTCATTTCTACAACGTCACCATCAAACATAATACTATTAACTGATCCAATATCGCCTAACGGCAATGGACAGTCGCTGTTCATTTTTTCGACCAGGCTCTTCAGTTCTTTCTTTTGTTCATCGCAGGAAGCGAACAAAACAGAAGTCATAATAACCAGCATCAATGATTTTAATACACTTTTCATAACTCTTATAATTTTAGTTTTTATTACTTGTCAAAATAATCTTGATAGCTCGCTTTTTCTATTTGTGGTTTGTTGTTTTGTGAACTCTCATTGTTATAATAGATGTAGCCCACAATCATAGCAGCAATTAACAATGCTCCTATAACGTACTTCCATATTGTGGAACTATCATTCACCTCCGCATCATTAGTCTTGTATTCCTGATTTATAGGCTTTTCAATTAATGTTTCTTCGTCATCAGCTACATAATTATTGAATGAGCTTGTCTCTCGCTCTGAGAAATAACTATCTTTCAAAAATACATCCACACTCTTAGCCCTTTCTCGCTTAGAGATCTTCATTGAGGCATTAATGATGTCTTTGATGCCTTGCGATAGTTGTTTGCTCATTAGGAGCGCTGTTCCACTCGCACGATGAACAGCAGAAACAGAACGTTTGCCATGAAGCAGAAAATACAACGTAGCACCAAGGGCATAGACATCGCTGGCAGGAGAGAACTCTTCCACATTCTGCTGATATTGTTCAATGGGAGCATAGCCCTCGCTCATACCAACAGGTGTAGTGGTTGTTTCATGTCCCGCTGAATCATAGTTTTTAGAGATTCCGAAATCAATCAATACTGCATTGTCCTTGTCATCAAGCAAGATATTGGCAGGCTTTACGTCATAGTGGCAGATGTGTTCTTCTTCGTGCATATACTTTAGAGCACTGGCAATCTGTCGGACATACTCCAATGCCATTGTCTCAGAGAGCATCCCATGAGCCTTGACGTAATCTAGTAAAGAGCCACCAACCAGATAAGGCATTGCATAATACACGGTACCGTTTTCCTCAAACACATCAATCACGCTAATGATGTTAGGATGATTAAGCCTTGCCAAGTTCCTTGCCTCCTTGATAAACTTCTTCCTATACTGCTCCACCTGCTTACTACTACCTACAGAAGAAGTCAGCATCGTCAGGGTCGCTTCATCCCGACTGCAGAATTCCTTCATGAAGAATTCCTTGATAGCTACCTTACGCTGCAACGACGTTTGCGTAGCCAAGTAAGTAATGCCAAAGCCTCCCTGCCCCAGCACTCGCTCTATTCTGTATTTTCCACCCTGCAAGGTGGTGTTAGGTTGTAGGTGTTGCATCGTTTATAAAAATAGTTTGAGAACCGCTTTAAATTTGCTTGTTTTTTTCTTTTCTTCTTCCAACGGATACTTCTTAATCATCTCATTGTAAGCTTGCTCAATATTATTGCTTTCGCAGTATACGTCATAAAAAACTGTCAATAGTTCTTTCGCCCTCCATGAATTTACCTCTCCTTCTGAAGCAAGTACGCTCACATGAGAAGTCTTTGAGGATGCGAAATATGATGCAGACCGACATGAAACGAATATGACAAGTACATTCTTTTGAAATATTGGATATAATTCTTCTATAACTTCATCAATCTTCTTCCATTCAAAAAACTCTACGAAATCTTCTTTATTTATAGATCTCGCATCTTTGAATGTTAAATAACTTTCGCACGAATGAGCATCTATACAAATAACCAGATTATTTTTGCTACTAATTGATGTGTTAAACCGTTCAATTGCTTTATTCAATTCATTAAATGATTTAACCTTAATTGGAGGGATTACAATAGCATTTGAATTGGGATGCTCAACAAAATGGTTGACAAGCATACTCCCAGTAGCCTCTCCATCTGCTCCACATAAGCTTTGGATAGAAACAAAATAAGTCATAGCTCCCTAACTCTTAAATACTATTCTACATCAAAACTTTCGCCATTGATATAATTCTTAAATTCAATATCAATAATCTTGTTTTCTCCCACGAATAGGCCTTCATATTCATTGCCTATTGTCAACATTCTATTGTCTTGAACTAAAGAATTCCAATAATCAACGCACGCTTTGTTTAATATATCTTGGCTGTCGGTTTCGTGAATCCTATTATAACAACATGCCTTCAGCCAAAATAATTCACCACAAACTTCTAATGTAAGAAGTTTGTAAGGTGTATTCCTATTACTGTATTTTATTCTTGCCCACTCATACGCATTTTCTTTTGAGAAACAAATGTACAAACATTTATCTCTTGGAGGAAATGTTTCAGGCCGATTCCTTTCCAATGCCTCTTCATTACGTTTTTTGAAATCTGTTACATGTTCCCATTTTGTAGGGAGCGCACTCTCTCCGACTTGTATATTCAATTCAAAGGGAACAATCCTATATACTATTAATCTTTCTACTTCCATATCAACATGTCATGGGATAATTATAATTGTTTACCATTTTTGTATGTACACTTTTCTGAGCCACCTCCAACATAATACCATGTTCCTTTGCCATGATACTCTCCATTCAAGAAACCTCCTACGTATTTGTAACCATACCCATTTCTTTTTTCATTAAACGTATAAGTACCATTGCCTGTACGATGTCCGTCTATCCAATCTCCTTCATATTTGTGCCCATTACTCCATGTCATTGTGCCTTTTCCATTCCACTTTCCCTTTTTGTATTCACCTTCGTATTCCCAGGTCACACTGTCGTTATTTTTACCTGTTTCTTTACCATATCCTTCTAATCTCAGTCCATCTCTATTATATGTGCCCTTGAAAAGTACAGTCCCGTCATCTGCATAATGAGTGCCTCTTGCGCGTTTTCCATTACCATATACTCCTTCAAAAACAATGTGTCCTTTTGAATTTTTATAAGTGCCTTTGCCATTTGGCAATCCATCATGAAAACCGCCTTTGTATTCTGAACCGTCATTATATCTGACTGTGCCTTGTCCATTAGGTTTTCCATCTTCAATATTTCCTGCATAAACTCCTACACCCCAGTCATTCTGATACTCTTTATTATCAACATAGCCATTATTCTGTTTATAGTTGTAATATGCAGAAATAAAGATAACACCAAACACCACTGCTGTCATTGAGACGATAGACTTAACACTTGTTGCGTTTTCTTTGTTGCCTATTAAAAAATTGTTTGTGTCTGTTGCGACATGTGATTTATTAGTTGACAGGAACCACCATATACCCCAAACTTGGAGTAAATCTATACTCCAAACCAAAATATCATAACATCCGTACTGTATTGCTGAGTCAAAACTTATACCTACCTGATATACCAAAAGATTTAATAAAGAACAAATTACACTATATACAATCAAAACAAAACTTAACTTTCTTATTCTCCCATTATAAATATTAATGATTATTAGACCACAAATAATAAAAAGTAAATGTTCACCATAAAATAGAATCCAATTAAGTAATGTTTCTTCTGCAACTATCAGGTTGTAAATAAATTTGCCTACACTGAATATGCAAGTTAGAATTAATAAATTTGCCAATAGTGAATTAACATGGCGAAAACCCATAATTAAGGGTATTAAATAAACAACAGAAATGATAATAAAAAGATAATATGCAATCTGTATCAATGAAGAAAAATCTGATAAGACGAAATCACCAAGTGTTAGTTCTAGGGTTTGTGTCTTTTGGACATAAGTACTTTCTCCCAAAATATAAAACAGACTTGGAACAATAATAATCATGACACACACCGATATTGCAAGAGCCATAAATGTAAGTAAAACTCTTCCAAATGGTTGTTTAACGTAATCTATAATTTGCTTTCCACCAGATTTTGTATCGTTATTCCCTTCTGTTGGTGCAAGATTGTCGTCATTTGATGTTATAAATAACTTTTCTGAGTCACATTTTGATGTGTCATCAGTAATCGAATCTGTAATTTGTTTCTTTGTCCTTGAATCAGAGATAATTGTTGTTTCATCGTCATCAGCAGTAGTATTGGACGCTATTGGTTTTTGCTTTAGAACTTGTTTGGCTTCTTCCTTTCTTGACTGCTCTGCAAATATAATCGCATCAATGTTTTGAGGACGCTGTATTCGATTTGTCTTCATCATCTGCAACACGAGGAACTTTAAGCTGCCAACTCCATCAGGGAAAGGCAGAGCTTCGTGCTTGTCTTCACTTTCGTCATCGTCAATGTCCGTCGGCAGAGGAGGGCGTTTATTGGTCAGCAAATTGTAAAGTGTTGCACCAAGCGCATAGATGTCTGTCCAAGGACCGAACTTATCGTAGTTCTGCTCCATTTGCTCACGAGGAGCGTAGCCGTTGGTATAACTGATTGCAGTACCGGTCGTGGCTCCACCTTTCTGGGCATTCAGCTGCTTTGATGCTCCAAAGTCAATAAGCTTCACCTTGCCACCTTTTTCCAACATGATATTTGCAGGTTTCAAGTCGAGGTGCCATATACCAGCATCATGAACCGATTTTAGCGCATCAAGAATTTGCGGAAGTATCAGTTTCACTTCGGACTCAGTCATCGGTCTGCCTGTACGCTTCAATCGCTCTGCAAGGTTCTCGCCATCTACATAGTCCATCACATAATAGGCAGTCCCGTTTTCCTCAAACAGATCATGAACAGTAACGATATGCTCATTCTTCAACTGACGAATACGACGAGCCTCTTTCTTGAACTTCTCTTTCTGTTCCAAGAAACTATTGGTGTTCTCAGAGTTGCTGACGCTGACAGTTGTCTGGTTGTCATCACGTTGGGTTACGCCTTTCATAAAGAATTCCTTAACAGCAACCCTCTCTTCAAACTCCGTATTGTAGCCCACATACGTATTGCCAAAGCCTCCCCGCCCCAGCACTCGCTCTATTTTGTATTTTCCACCCTGCAAGGTGGTATTAGGTTGTAGATGTTGCATAATTATTTGTATTCATATACATTCCCATTTTCCATACACAGAATCCACGCATTGGGATAATTATTTTTGTAATAAGTAGAGCTTTTTGTCTCTAAAGCATATTTTTTATCATTTGTTTCCAATGCAATAACTATATATAGTTGGCTTTGATTATCATAATATACTTCTGAAGGCCAATTCCTATCTCTGAATTGCATACACAATGATTGTGCATCTTGATAATTGTTATAATTCGCAACAGCAACATTATACCTATACAATTCGCTTTTTGTAATATATGTATCTGACACTAACTTAATTAGCTCATTATTATAAAATACATATGCGATATCATATCTTACATCATTAAAAGATCTTTTAAAATTGCGTGCGGACATCTTTTCTTTTTCTTTTTTCACGCATACATGATAAGAATCACTTCCTGGACTTTTAACCAAATCTACATCATATCCTTTTGCAGCCATCTTACGACAGATTGCTTGACCATTTTCAACATATAATGTTTGATTAATGCACAAATAATAAGTCTCAGGTTCCATATCTATAGGTAAATACCTCTTTTGCACAGTATTTTGATGTTTTACATTCTTTGCTGATATTGTCTGATTCTTTCTTTTTATTTGTCCTCCACTTGCCTGAGCGTGAACATATAATGGGAAGAAGAATAGCAATAACAGAACGTAATATTTAACTTTATTCATAGCCTTTTACTGATTTATTATTTCATATTTTTGTTGATTTTTCATAATGGATTGAGCAAATGCTTCGATAGTTTTATTGTTAGAACTATCATGAACATAGAATTGCCAATAAGCATCTTTTTGAATGAACTTAGCCACTGTCTCAAAATAGGCTTTGTCGACTTTAGAACAAGAATGACCATAGACAATAACTGATGATACTTCACCAAGGTTCTCAAACCATGTCTTTAGTATGGGTTCCTTAAGAATTGCTTCTACAGGCTTCTTGCCATGAGATAATATGTTTCTTATTATCTGTAAGTCAACATCGTCTCTTTCTGTAGTATAATCATAATCTTCGTCAAAAAGGGCTTCTCCACATCCTACGACCAATGGCCTGTTATGAATTACAGTTTCGTGGATATGAAGAATGTTAGAATCTTTTATTATGTATATGTCTTCCAATGTCTTTGTATAGTTAAAAGAAAGATAACATGCATCATTACACAATTCAAATACTGGCAGAATGTCTTTTGCCGAAATGCTACTCACCCATTCTCTTAATAGATGTGGAAGAACATAAATGACGTTCTTTAGATTATCTCCGCAGCAATATGCATCGTAAGAACTATTTTCTTCTCTTATCTCATCTGGACACTCTTGGTGGTATAAATCATACTCCGCCGCATGTTTTAATGAAATTTTCCCTAATGCAGACTCCACATCACACCATCGACCTTTGTTATCTCTTACATCAGGATAAAGATTCTCGAAATCGCGAACAAAACTTTTATGGCCATTATCTAACAACCATTGATGAAAGCACTCATATGAGGTGGGCAATCCATGTGCTATGTCAAAGCCATTACCTACTATATATAGGACTTTCTTTTCTTTCTCAATATTATTTGGAATGAGTCTTGTCATACATATTTTATTTTGTTACTGGTCTTATATTAAACCCATGCCCTCGCCACTCTGGGTGTGGAGTGATTCCACATTCATCTGTACTCCAGGTTAAATAGAATGTGCTATACGCATCAGGCGGATATCCAATTTTCCCTCTATATGTATAATCTGCATTTGAAGACCAATACCCCCCTTCAGAACCCACAAAGTCTACAAATGTGCCATTTTTCCCGTTTCCACCTGATGGAAAAAAAACTGATTTTCCGTTTCGCCCGACTAACAAAACGCCATTGACACCATTCTTTTTTGTTACTCTAATTTTACAGAATCGAATAAGTTCATCCCATTGATACTTTGTAGGAATTGACCAACCATCCCCCCACTTTATTTTGGCCGCATCGTAATTCTCATTATTGGAGATGTCGTCAATAGCAACACCGCACAATGGTGTTTCTTTATAATTATATTCATTTTTTTGCTCAGCTTCTCCCCATGCTAAATAATAACCATAATCTTCAGGAGAGTTTGCCCCAACATTACAAGTTGCCCATTTGGTTTTACTTGGCAAACCTAAATCAACATAACCGTGACCATTTAAATGCCCGTCAGGTTCACTAATCTTCACCACATTACGACGAGGTGACGTCTTTTCGGTTTGTCTTCTAATCTGTCCACCACTTGCTTGTGCATAAGTCAGTAACGAGAACAAACACAATATTAATAACAAATTGATTTTTTTCATTATAACTATTACATTTAGTCTATACGTATCCTTCTTGTTTGTCCATTTTCTACACAAAGTATCCATGAGCCTGGATAATCACTCTTCAAATTATTGGCATAATACATGATATCTGAGTATGTATATGAACTAGCAACAATAACTCTATACATTGGAGGAGAGGTTGTTGGTTCAAAATATATTTTTGTACTATATCCTCTATCTTTCATTGATTGAGATAGGGACTGGGCATTTGCTCCAATAGAAAAAGAACCAATGACTAAATTATAAGTTGGTAAACTTGACAATGGAGTTAGTTGAACCTCTGGAGTTGCCGAAGGTGGGGTGTATGTTGGAGGTGTGCTCTGCTCCGTTTGCACTGTTGTACGACGAGGTTTAGAAGTTTTTCGCACTTCAGTCTTAGGCTTTTGTGAATTCCTTTTTATCTGCCCACCACTAGCTTGAGCTGATGCCATTAATGAGAATGACAAGCAGTATAATAATGATAAGATTCTATATATCATGTTTTTACCTCCTATATTTTTTCAATTACTTTTCCATTTTTATCATACCATGTGCCACTACTTGGTTGTCCATCCTTAAAATATCCTTTAAAATAACTACCATCTTTAGATATAGTATATTTACCTTGGTAGAATGAATTATAGCGGAATTCTCCAAAAAATGAATCTCCATTAGGATATGTAAAATAGCATTGTTCTCCATCAAATGCTCCATGACTAAACCCTCCACTATAGTATCTTCCATCACTAAACTTAGCCTCTCCTCTTCCGTGTGGTAGATCGCTTTCATCAACAGCCCCCTTGTATTGACAAGAGCCAAGTGGCGATTCCCACACACTTTCAGTCTTTTGCGGTTCAACATTTTGCGGTTCTGCTTTTTCTACGCTTTGTTCGTTTACGTATTCTACTTTGTTTCCACAACCTCCATAATTTGCAAGGATTATAACTACAAAAATGATGGCAACTATCATACCAATTATGACACCCTTACTAGAACCTTCGTTATCATTATTCTCTAGGGAGGTAAAAGTATAAGCGCTCTGTGTAGGTTTGGGATTTACCGTTGGTTGGGGCTCTGGTTTTGGCTTTGCATCTTTCTCCTCTTTTTTAGACTGAGGATTAGCTATAATGGTAGCCTCTTCATCATCATCGGCAACATGCTTTGGGGTTGTTTGCTGCAGGGGAACCTGAACAGTTTCCTTTTTTCTCAACAACTCTGCTTCCAAAATTGCATCGATGCTCTGAGGACGCCTCATGCGATTGGTATTGAGCATCATCAATACCAAGGACTTGGTTCCTGAACTTACAGTATCAGGGAATGGTAACGCCTCATGTTTATCTGACGTTTCGTCATCATCGATGTCTGTGGGTAACGGAGGACGCTTGTTGGTCAGAAGATTATAAAGTGTTGCACCAAGGGCATATATATCTGTCCAAGGGCCAAACTTATCGTAATTCTGTTCCATCTGCTCGCGAGGGGCGTAGCCATTGGTATAGCTGATGGCTGTGCTTGTTGTAGCGCCTCCCTTCTGGGCATTAAGTTGTTTCGATGCACCAAAGTCGATGAGCTTTACGTTACCAGCTTTATCCACCATAATATTGGCTGGCTTCAAGTCTAAATGCCACATACCTTCGTCGTGAACGCTTTTTAGGGCATCAAGAATCTGAGGGAGAATAGCACACACTTCTTGCTCTGTCATTGGCTTGCCAGTACGCTTCAATCGTTCTGCCAGATTTTCGCCATCTACATAGTCCATCACATAATAGGCTGTGCCATTCTCTTCAAACATATCATGTACAGCAACTATATGTTCGTTCTTTAATTGGCGGATGCGACGAGCTTCCTTCTTAAACTTCTCTTTTTGCTCAAGGAAACTGTTGCTGTTCTCCGTATTGCTGACGCTGACAGTCGTCTGGTTATCATCACGCTGGGTAACACCTTTCATGAAAAACTCCTTGATGGCTACGCGTTCTTCGAACTCAATATTTGTAGCCACATAGGTATTGCCAAAGCCTCCTGATGAAAGGTAGCTGTCTATACGATATGTGTCGTGTAGGATGGTTCCTACTTTCAGCATCGAGGTATTATTTATGTCTTGTTGTGTCATTGCGATTTACTTTATTAGAATCATTTATTGAAGCACTATTATGTTTCTTGTCCTCACGAGGATGTTGGCTAGATTTTTTTATAATCTGTTCAACCTTATCCTTTTCTTCATCTTCTTTGTCATCATCACCCCAAAACACGAAATATGCTGCAAGTAATATGACAAGGCACAGGATTGCAGCTATAATCCATTTCAGGAATGGTATCTGTTTTTTCTTGGACTTTATTGGTGCTGACACCATTATCACATCGTCATTTTCATCAGCTATCTGAACATCAGAATCACTATCAACTACTGGCATGATATTTATTACATTACAGCGTGAGGTCAACTCTTCGTTTTCAAGTTGTTCATCGCCTTCTTCCTTAACGACATCTTTGACGTGGACGAGCCATGCACTGTGATTATCTTGATTGTCGGAAGTGGCTGTAATCAATTGTTGACGTTTTTTTTCGTCTTTCGTCTCAGAAGAAAGCAATGTAATAAGCTCATCGTTTGACATCTGCTCCAGCATACCATCAGAGCACATATAGAAGTAGTCGTCAGGCTGGATGTCTGTGATATGTATGATGTCTGGACGATGACGATTGTCCTCGCCAGGAGTCATTGCACGAGTGATGACATTCTTCTGAGTGAAGTTAAGCATTTCTTCATAACTAATCTCGCCAGACTGGAAGAGATCAAAGGCTAGAGAATGGTCGCGAGACTGATATAGCACTCCAACACCTGGACGAATATGGTAAATGCGACTATCACCAATATGGGCTGCTATTACTCCTTGCGCGTTTATATATAAAAAAGTTAGGGTGGTACCCATTTGTTTGAGGCTTCCATCTGCAAACTGATCAAGCTGTTGATAAGCATATTCAATGGCGTCACGAAGTTGGTCATCTGTGAATGAGGCATCAGGATTGACATTTTGCTCAAACCAAGTAGCCAATGCCTGACAAACCGTCTGACTTGCCACCTCGCCTTTTTCGTGTCCACCCATGCCATCACATAGCACAAAAACACGATTGTTCCATTGAATGATGGAATCTTCTTGGTTAGGACGTTGTCCTATCTCATGGATAGAGAGAGGAGGATATAACGAAATCTTCATACGCTATTACATTTTAAAAACAACAGTGGTATGTCCCATGGTGATACGATTCCCATTGACGAGACGGATGGCATCACCAGTCTCAATCTCTTGACCATCGATGGTTGTGAGGTTCTTGTTCTGATAGTTACTTAGCACAGCTTTCTCGGTTCCATCGGGCAAAGTAGTAATAGTGATGCTACAGTGTTGGCGGCTCATGTAGCGATCATCGGTGGCAATCTGGACTGTTGCCTTTGAGGTATTGCCTTTGCGACCAATGATGTTCTGGCCTTCTTCGAGGAAATAGGGCTGGTCTTCAAATACCAAACTCGCATTGCTTTCCTTTGGCATTTCTTTTGGCGTTACCAACTGTGTTGCCCCAAGACTACTGCCAGCCAACTGCGTAGCTCCGCTATCTACTGTAGGTTTCTTAGGAGCATAGTAAGTTTCAGCCTCTAACGGAGCATGCTGTGGAGGAAACTTTACCTGAAGCACTGCTTGGCATTTGGGGCATGTAATCTGTTTGACTTGCTCGTTTTTGGAGTTAGTTACATCAAGAACCACTTGGCAATTGGGACATTTTATTCTCTTTGTCTGCATATCTCTACCACTTAATAACGGTCATATTATTATCGAATTTACCCCACATCACAGGATGTTGCTTTTTGCCAGAAGCCTCTATTACTCCCTTATGAACAAAGTCGTAAAGTTCGCGAGCTGTGATGCGACGATCTTTGTTTATATCAGCCCCTCCGCGTAATCCTCGTTCCAAGAAGATGGTAAAAAGACTATTCTTGTATTGAGTCTCTTGTGAAGTTTCGTTAGTGCGGGAAGAGAGGAACAACATCACGTTCTGGCTATTGTAGCTGGAGGTCTGCTGTCTGGTAGTACGCATCTTACCAGCATAACAGGCATCAGCAATAATAACTTTACGGCTGGCTTTGCAGCCTTTTAGCATCTTAAATATATGCTGATAGGTGAGCAGACCATCGTGACAGACTAATGCGCCAGGTGTTCCGTGCCCACTGAAATAAAGAATAACAACGTCGTCACTTTCTGCATCTTCAAAAGCCGTGTGCATGGTGCTAAGCAATGCAGACTGGGTAGCTTCCTCATTGGTCAGCAGATTGACAGAGGCATCCTTAGTCGCCTGAAAAACCTTGGCAATGGTCTTGGCATCATTATCGCTGATACGAAGATCGTTCTCCTTGCCAGGATAGTCAGCAATGCCAACACTAACAAGGTAAACTTTTGCCTGTAACTGTAAGCAGCAAGCGAAAAGTAATACAGATAGAATGCCAAACTTACGCATTATGCATCCAACATAGCGTCATTCATATAATCGGGCATATCAGGAGCTACATCAGGATTCTCCATTGATGCAAGTTGATTAGGATCGTTAGCATTAACGACTTCACCAACAGTGGCAGCGTTACCCTGATTGTCTACAATGATGTCGGCTTCACTCAACTCATGGTTGTCATCGACATCTATGATTGCCACGTCTGCCTGTCCATCACCTGTCGTGTCATAGCCAACAGCTAAGTGTCCGTCAACATTGGCATAGCCAACGATATGAACGTCACCATCCTGCTCAAAATTCTGGGCTGTCTGTTGATCCACGACCTGTACATCTTCGGTTGTTGTTGCTGCTTGATGAACTTCAGGTGCTACAGGAGCTTCTTCGTGATGATAAACATGATGGACGACAACTACCTGAGGATTTGCATCTGTTGGAGTGGATAGTTCATCAGGACGTATCTCAGGCTGAACCTGCTGAGCGAAGTCATGCTTCTGCTCAACACTCATGTTGTTCCATTCGTCAGCAGAATAGGTATTGTAAATACCACCATGCCAATGGAAAACTCCACCAGGACCTACTTCTGCACGGGCAGCAGCAAAAGCCTCGCCAAACGACATGTCATCGTTGACAGCTGCTACTTGCAGCCCATTCTCCAATGTATGACTGGTCTCTCCTGGCTCTGGAGCCGTTACATCCTCAGTCTTCCCTTCTTCTGGAGTTTCTTCTTTCCCCAGTTCTTGAGCAGCAGCCTGCCCTGCGTATAGCAGTCCTGCACCCATCAGGATTCCAGACACTCCACCTAAGGTAACTTGCTTCCATGCACTACCTTCTTTCTTCGTCTCTTGCTGTCCATTAGATAATGGCTGCTTTTCTAAAATCGTTGTTTCGTTCATGTCGTTATTATTTTAAATTTGTTGCAAAAGTAATATAATTATATGATAGTTCAAAGTTTTAATAGGTATCTTGTAGGAAATACCCTGTTTACTGTACGAAATTACTTTTTGAATTTTGTCCTACAGAATGGGCATTCATCATTTTGCGATAATATAGTATAACTCCTAAAACAAGTTAGAGGACGTTTGCATTTGGGACACACCCATTTCTGATCAAAATCTTCTTGTAGTCTCTTCAATTCTATTGTGCTATTATCTTGTGAGCGCCTATATAGTCCATAGATAAATAGCAGGAAAGCTATTCCTGTAAACACCAATGCAACTCCACGAATCTCTGGTGCAACGCCAGCAATGATACCTCCTAACATAGAGAATCCCAAAGGAATACTTGCCAAAAGCCCATTGTTTTTTTGGCGATTTCTAATAGCTGTATCCTCTTGCTGATAGTCATCCCAAACCTTTTTCAAAGATCGGATATCTATTGTTTCCACTTTGGGTTCGTTCAATGCGTCCCATTGAAACAGATAATGGGAATTGCCAAGTTCTATTTTGTCCTTTTCTGAAATGGTTTTGCTCTCTACTGCAATGCCGTTGACAAAAGTAACGTTTCGTTCATTGAGGTTTTTGATTTGCCATTTGCCGTTTCCTGCTGGTTGCAGACTGATATGATGGCGACTTACATCCATTGGGACACTATTGGGTTGTCCATATAACTTTGAATTGCCATCCTTAACAACGCAAAGTTGTCTTGTCTGTTGATCTCTTCCTATGATAATCTCCATACGTTTTATATCTTTGCTTTTATGACAAGTTCCTTAACTGCTTTTAATGCCTCTTTTGACACAGGCATCTGAAAAAGGAAATGCTCACAGTCTGATAGCATCAGCACTTGCTTTTGTATGTCAACTTGATAGATGTAGTTCATATTTACAATAAACCGCTTGCCAATACGCATGAATTGCTTGGCATTCTCACCAAGTTGAGCAGCCAATGCCTCTTCCGTATGAGATAGATTCATTGTTATACACACCTTCTGTTTGTTGGTAGTAACTATGTATGTGTAGTTACCGTCGCCTTCAAAATAGACAATCTTCTGAATGTCTAAGCGAATGAGTTTGTCGCGCGAGTTGAAATATACTCTTTGTTGTGTCATTGGTAAACAATTTTTAACCAGCAATCGCTGAAAAAAAGAATTATTATTGTGCAAAGATAGTAAAAAACTACCGAATTGAACACTTTTTTGCAGTTTTTATACCAATTTGGCGGGCATTCTGGTTAAAAAGGCCAATTAAGACTAGCGATTTCGATGAATTTGAGATAGTCTGAGGTTAGATTTGTTCTAACGTACAATGTTTCCAAGGTAACTTTCAGTGTTCTGAACCATAGGCGAGATGGTTTTCATACATACATTATCTTAATCTTTCTTATAAAATCATTTTCTGTTGCTCCATTTCAGATATATTTTCGTAAATTTGTTGCAAATTTCGAATAAAGGGCAAAAGAAATGCAATGATTGAATCAAGAGAAAGACATCAGATAAGGTACATGTATGTAGGGATAGTCCTATTCCTATATATAATAATAGGTGCAGTTTCTGTTCATGCTCTCCCTAGTCAAAATGCCTCTTTTGCGCATCAAAATCCCGCACCACAATCGTATACTTGTGTTGTAGGGCTAGCAGGTGGAACTTCCAAGGCGATGCCTGGGGAGGTGTCATTGGCCCATAATGGTGTCCTTTTTCTAGATGAATTAACCGAGTTCAATCGGGCTACTTTGGAAATCCTCAGACAGCCCTTAGAAGACCGTAAAATAACGATAACCAGGGCAAATTACACAGTGGAATATCCATGCTCTTTCATGCTTGTAGCCTCGATGAATCCTTGTCCTTGCGGCTATTATGGCGATCCCTTACACAAGTGTACCTGCACACCGGGACAAATCAGCCGTTATCTCTCGAAAATCAGTGGTCCTCTTCTCGATAGAATTGACATACACTGTGAAATTCAGGCAGTTCCGTTCGCTCAGCTGTCCAAAATGCAGCCTGGAGAACCGTCCACATCACACCGTGAACGAGTTATCAAGGCGAGACTTATCCAAGAAGAGCGTTTCAAGGACTACAAAAACGTTCATTGCAATGCCCAAATGACAGAGCGGATGTTGCATAAATTTGCTGAACCTGATGATGCAAGTCTAGAAATGCTACGGTTGGCTATGGAGAAGCTGAGTCTGTCTGCCAGAGCGTATAGCAGAATCTTGAAGGTTGCTAGAACGATTGCCGACTTAGAGGGTTCAGAGAAAGTACAGAGCCAGCATATTGCTGAGGCCATCGGTTATCGTAACCTTGATAGAGGTGATTGGGCAGAGCGAGGAATATAGGTTAGTCACTCCGATCCATATTCTTTGATGATACCTACTTCATTCGTCACGTCAAAATCCTCAAACTTTAGGGGCGAGAGACTGATGATGTGCTTTAGCTTGAACT
>JAEEGG010011032.1_pt1 | contig 19819 bp, 15 predicted proteins | sample 9134161 | NCBI WGS metagenome assembly JAEEGG01 (sample SAMN16246543, study PRJNA631951) | gut metagenome | biome: gut microbiome; feature: rumen; material: CR-attached | host: Bos | place: Iran: Karaj | collected 2018-10 | reverse complement strand
TCTCGCCCAGTGTCTGACCAGAGCGGACGGTGACGCTGGAACCGCCACGGCGTGAATTGCGACTGGCGCGACTACTGCGACCGCGTCGGCTGCTCTTCTTGCTACGATAGGTGGGCTGATCGTCGTTTACCTCGGCTACAGCACGTTTGGTGAGCAACTCGTCGGCACGATAGCTGTAGATGCTATCCTGCAGGTCGATAAAGCGAGTGACATCGGCCATAGGCAGGCGGATGGCATGCTTCTTGTTGGCGCCAGGCACAATGTCGCGGCGATATTCGGGGTTTAACGAACGCAGCATCTCAATATCCAAATCGAGCACGGCGGCCACTTGTTGCAGGTGTACATCGCGATCAACCACCACGGTATCGGTCTGCAGAGGCAGACGGGTGTTCATGGGGCAGATGTTATGCTCGCAATAGTAGGTCATCGCATAGTTGGCTGCGATGAATGCTGGTACATAGCCACGTGTCTCGGCTGGCAGGTAAGGATACAACTGCCAATAGTCCTTTTCGCCTCCGGCACGGTGAATGGCTTTGTTGATGTTACCAGGACCGCAGTTGTAAGCGGCAATCACCAGGTTCCAGTCGCCAAACACACGATACAGGTCGCGCAGATAGCGTGCTGCAGCATACGAAGCCTTTACAGGATCGCGGCGCTCATCAACCAGCGAATTTACCTCCAGTCCGTACTGCTTACCAGTAGTCAGCATGAACTGCCACAAGCCAGTGGCACCTACACGTGATACGGCTTTGGGATTCAGTGCACTCTCGATAACGGGCAGGTACTTGAGTTCCAAGGGAACCTGATAAGCCTCGAGGGCTTCTTCGAAGATGGGGATGTAGAAATTGGCTGCACCCAGCATCAGACTAACCGAGTGGCGCAGACGCCCCATGTAACGGTCGATGAAGCGCTGTACGATATCGTTGTAGGCCATTTCCATCACAGTAGGCATACGGCGAAGTCGTTCAATATACTCCTCTGGTGTGTAGGTGGGGTTCTCATCCTTCATCTCGCAATCGCCCTTGCTCAGGTAAGTCTTTGTCATGTAGAGCTCGAGCAGACTGTCGAGGTTGAATGTCATGGCCTCGGGAAACTCGATGAGTTCCTCGTTGCCCTGTTTGTCTCTTACCGAAATCTCATCCTCGATGGGTACGAACAGGCTATCAACCTCCTCTTCGTCGTCCTCGGGGTCGTCTAAAATAGTCTGTGCCGACAGCGGTGCGCTGCTAAAGAGCAGTACCGCGAAACTTAAAATCTTTATGTAATTCTTTACTATCATATGCCATTAAAATTTGATACTACATTGCACACCAACGGCACCGGCGTCGAACGGATTGCGTGATGTGTGCGTGTCGAGGATGGTGGGTTCGATGCTCAGACTCAAGTCCTTGCTGATATCGAATACCGACAACTCGGCATCAACATATGCGTCGATGACTGAAAGGGCGTAGACGCCTACCAGTACAAAGAAACTCATGTCGCGCCAACGACGGTAGCGGTCTTTTCGCTGCTTAAAGAGCTTCTTGTATCGCTCTTCCTGTCCGTTGATGGTGGCACCGTTATGCAGAAACTGGTTGTAACTCTGCGTGCCAGGGTCGTTGTCCATGATATCGATATAGGCCTGCGAGTAGTCCTTATACATGGTGTTATTCCAGTTCATGGCGTACAGACAACCGATGAAACCGCCGTAAACCAACGGCAATTTCCAGTATTTGCGGTTATAGATCTGTCCGCCGCCAGGTATTACCAGAGCCAGCCACAGCGCGCGTTTAGGATCGGGGCGCCAAGTGCTCATGTCCTTGAGAGGTTTGGTGGGTATGCGGGCCGAATCGACCAGCAGCGACACCTCGTTATTGATGGCTTGTGACAACGAGTCGTGCTCCAATACCACCTCCTCCTGGGCTCGGACGGTGCCGAAACCGGTGGCCAGCAGCATGCCAGTTATCAACAGCTTACATCTATTCTTCATGTTCTTGTTTTACTTCTTCTTCAGTTTGTCGAAGACATTCATGATATACTCCAGCTCATCCTCATTGGCAAAGGAAATGCTGATGCGCCCCTTCGACTGGGCAGAGCAGGTCATTTGTACTTTTGTTTTGAACAGGTCCGACAGGCGGTCTCTCAGAATGCTGTACTCCAGTGGCAGCTGGTTGGGAGCCACGGTCTTGCGGGCGTTCTGCAGGGTGTCGCCGTTCTTCACCATCTGCACCATCTCCTCTACCTTACGTACCGAGTAGCCGTTGCGGTGTACGTCCTTAAACAGCTTAAGCTGTGCCGAAGGACTGTCGAGTGAGAGCAGAGCACGTGCATGTCCCATATCGATATCGCGATTCTTCAGGGCCATCTGTATCTGTGCGGGCAACTTGAGCAGACGCATATAGTTGGTAATCGAGGTGCGACTCTTACCCAGGCGCTCCGACATGCGCTCCTGTGTCATACCTGTAGATTCCGACAGTCGCTGGTATGCCAGTGCTATTTCGATAGCGTTCAAATCCTCGCGCTGAATATTCTCAACCAGAGCCATCTCCATGGTCAGCTTATCGTCGGTGGTCTTAATGTAAGCAGGGATAGCTGTAAGACCTGCCAGCTGTGATGCACGCCAACGGCGCTCACCGGCAATAATCTGATAGCGTCCAGAAGGCATCTCACGAACAGTGATGGGGGTGATGATGCCAATCTCACGGATACTGGCTGCCAGCTCGTTAAGTGCGTTCTCGTCGAACTCATGTCGTGGCTGGTCTGGGTTAGGTTCAATCAGCTCGATGGCTATCTCATTCAGGTTTGATGTACCTTTGGTGTTGATATCGTTAGTGTTGATAAGTGCATCGAGCCCCATGCCTCTGCCGGTGCCGATGTTGTCGAGTCCGCGACCCAGTACGTTGTGATCGTATTTTTTTCTTACTGCCATAGTTATTTTTTGTTCTTGTAGATGATTTCCTGAGCCAGTGCCAGGTGGTTCTTGGCACCTGTCGAGTCGGCATCATAGAGAATGACGGGCAGACCATGACTGGGTGCCTCGCTTAATTTAACGTTACGCTGAATAACAGTCTTGAATACCAGCTCCTGGAAGTGGCGCTTTACCTCATCGTAAATCTGGTTGGCCAAACGCAGACGACTGTCGTACATCGTCAGCAGGAATCCTTCTATCTCGAGCGTTGGGTTCAACTTGTTCTTGATAATCTTGATGGTGTTCAGCAGCTTGCTGATACCCTCCAGTGCAAAGTACTCGCACTGTACAGGGATAATCACCGAGTTGGCTGCAGTGAGCGAGTTTACGGTGATGAGACCCAGTGATGGTGAACAGTCGATGAGGATATAGTCGTATTCGTTACGAATAGGCTCAAGCATCTTCTTGATCACTTTCTCACGATCGTTCAGGTTCAGCATCTCAATCTCGGCACCAACCAGGTCGATATGGCTGGGGATGATATCCAGTCCGTCGATATCGGTGGTGTAGATGGCGTCGCGCACATCGGCCTTGTTGATGATGCATTCGTATAGCGAGCATTCTACATCCTTGATGTCTACACCCAAGCCACTCGAAGCGTTGGCCTGAGGGTCAGCGTCGACAACCAGTACCGTTTTTTCCAACGTGGCCAGCGATGCAGCCAGGTTGATGGTTGTGGTGGTTTTGCCTACACCGCCTTTTTGGTTTGCTAAAGCAATAATCTTTCCCATTTGATTTTGACTTAATCTTGATAAAAATAAGAAATTTGGCCACAAAGTTACTAAAAAATTAAGAATTAATCGTTATGAATTAAGAGATTTTTGTAACTTTGCAGCCAAATCATTGATATTTTATGGAAATTAAACGACCTTTATTGCTCATTTCGAACGATGACGGGTATCAGGCAAAAGGTATTAACTGCCTGATTAACATGCTGAAGGATATGGCCGATATCATTGTTTGTGCACCTGATGATGCCCGTAGTGGCTACTCGTGCGCCTTTTCGGCTGGTATCCCTTTGCGCCTGAATCTGCAGCGAAAAGAGGAGGGGGTAGAGGTGTGGAGTTGTAATGGTACCCCCGTGGATTGTGTAAAAATGGCGCTGGCCAATATCTGCAAGCGTCAACCCGATATGGTGATTGGTGGAATTAATCATGGCGATAACGCTTCAGTCAATACGCACTACAGTGGTACGATGGGTGTTACCATCGAGGGTTGTCTGAAGTATATCCCATCGGTGGCCTTCTCGCTTTGCGATCAGCATGCCGATGCCGACTTTGAACCGCTTCGACCCTATGTGCGTGAGATTACCCAAAGGGTGCTCAACGAAGGATTGCCTAAAGGCGTGTGCTTGAATGTGAACTTCCCGTTGGTTGAGGCTTATCAGGGCGTTAAGGTTTGTCGTATGGCATTTGGTACGTGGTATAACGAAACCGAGATGCACCATCATTCACGTGGCTACGACTACTGGTGGATGATTGGTCACTATCGTAATGATGAACCCGATGCTGAGGATACCGACAATTGGGCACTGCACCATGGCTATATCGCTATTACGCCTACTCAGATAGACGTGACCGCCTATCAGGCTATGGATCTTATAAAGGGCTGGAACTTATGAAGTATTACCTGATAGTAGGCGAGGCCTCGGGCGATCTGCATGCGTCGCATCTGATGAAGGCATTGAAAGATGTTGACGATGAGGCTGAGTTCCGTTTCTTCGGTGGCGACCTGATGACGGCCGTGGGTGGTACCCGTGTTCGTCATTATAAGGAACTGGCCTATATGGGTTTTATACCTGTGCTATTGCATCTGTCCACTATACTTCGCAACATGAAGATGTGTAAGCAGGATGTGGTGGATTGGCAACCCGACTGTTTGATATTGGTAGATTATCCAGGTTTTAATCTCAAGATAGCGGAGTTTGTAAAAAGTCATACAAATATTCCTGTATATTATTATATCTCGCCTAAAATCTGGGCTTGGAAGGAGTATCGTATTAAGAATATCAAACGTGATGTTGATCAACTCTTCTCAATCCTGCCTTTCGAGGTGGATTTCTTTGAGAATAAACATCATTATCCCATGCATTACGTAGGTAATCCTACGGCTGATGAGGTCAAGGAGTTCTTGCAGGCTCAGCCGGAGGCAAAGAAGGAACGGATTATCGCGCTGTTGGCAGGATCGCGTAAACAGGAGATAAAAGATAATCTGCCTGCGATGCTCGAGGCTATAAAACCTTATGAAAATGATTACCAAATTGTGGTGGCTGGAGCGCCTGGCATAGAACCTTCGTATTATCAGCAGTTTATGCAAGGTTCGCAGGCTGATATTGTGTTTGGACAGACGTATGCTTTGCTCGCAAAAGCCCATACAGCCTTGGTGACCAGCGGTACGGCCACGCTTGAGACTTGCTTGTTTGGTGTGCCACAGGTGGTGTGCTATAAAATACCCATGCCTGCCGTTCTGGGATTCTTGCGTCGCCATTTCTTAAAGGTAAAATATGTTTCGCTTGTAAACCTGGTGGCCGGTCGCGAAGTGGTTAAGGAACTGCTCGAAGATTTCTCGGTAGCTAACATCCGTAGCCAACTCGAGAAGATTCTTTCCGGTCCCGATCGTGAACGTATGCTCGAGGGATATCAGGAGGTAAAGCAGGCTTTAGGTGATAAGAAAGCCCCCGAGAATGCAGCGCGACTCATTGTTGATACATTAAAAGATTAAACATTATATATAATATAATTATGAAAAAGTTTTTTTCTATTGCGTTACTGGCTGTAGCAGCTATGAGCGCTAGTGCACAGAATGTGCAGTTGCATTATGATTTTGGTCGTAATTTCTATTCTGATGAGGAATCAGGTCGCCAGAAGGTAACCATGACCCTTGAGCAGTTCAAGGCCGACCAGTGGGGTTCTTGGTTCTACTTCGTGGATATCGACTTTAGTCGTAAGTTCACCGAGGGTGCTTATGGTGAAATCTCTCGTGAGTTTAATATTGGTAAGAAAGGCTTTGCTGCCCATGTGGAGTATGATGGTGGATTGAATCGTTTCGGTTCGTTCCAGCAGGCAGGATTGATTGGTGCTGCGTGGAATGGTCATAACGCCGACTTCTCGAAGACCTATTCGGTGCAGTTGATGTATAAGCGCTTCTTTAAGAGCTACGACAATACCAGCGCCTATAATTCGGTACAGCTTACTGGTGTATGGGGTCTGAACTTTGCAAATAAGAAGGGTACCTTCTCTGGTTTCATTGATTTCTGGCGTGGCGAAAAGGCCAATGGACATGGTCAGCTGGTTCTGCTTACTGAGCCTCAGTTGTGGTACAATGCTACCGAGCATTTCAGTGTAGGTACCGAGGTAGAGGTTAGCAACAACTTCATTTATAATACCTATAATGATAAGAAGTTCTTTATCAACCCAACGCTTGCAGTAAAGTGGAATTTCTAAAATAAACACTTGAGTTATATTTTAGTATGAGGCAATATAGTTATTGCCTCATTTTTTATTCTTTATTTTGCGAAATTCTGGCTAAAAATTTGGAGGTGTAGAGTATTTTCTTATATTTGCCAGCAAGAAGTACTACTATTAACCTAAGACAAGTTAGCCTATGACGAAGAATTATTTATATGTGATGGCCGCCGTAATGGCTGGTTTCGTGAGCTTAAGTATGACGGCATGCAGTGTGGATTATGATGGTAATGCCGAAAACGATGCAGAATTGATTGGAACATGGGATGCCATCTGTGAGCAGTACTATGCCGACAACGCAGGCTACGGAATGCCTGGTCGTGCAAGCGGCTATTGGGTGATTACAGCCCGCACCATCACTGAGTATCAGCAAGCAAATGCTATTGCCAGCACCACTGCTGGCTATACCTTTGACGGACGAAGGCTGACCATTGACGGGCGTACCGCCTGTGAGGTGGTAACATTAACCCGCCAGCAGATGCTGCTACGTAAACAGGTACAGCAGGGGGTATATCAGGAAACTACCTTTAAACGTAGATAATACTTTATTTAATCACTACTTTCTTCTTGTTGTTAATGTAGAGGCCTTTTTGGGAAGGCTTATTGATCTGTCGGCCATCCAGGGTGTACCACTTGTTATGCTGACTGCTCTGGCTTTGGTTGTCGACCTGAGTGTCCTCTATGTCTGTGAGAGCATTGTTTGCGGCAATCGTGATGATACCGCCTGATACCTTAGTAGCAGAGTTGGTAGATGCCACAGTTTTGGCTTTAATATTGACATGTTTGATGCTTCCCATCAGCTTACTGCGCTTGTTTACACGCGTGCTTCGCATTCTGGTAGATGCACCTGGCTTCTTTACCAGATACAGCCAGCAGAGTGTGGCGTCGTCTAACTGGTAAGGTACATCGGCATTGGGTTGTGTGATGATATAATCTGCCACCTTTACGGCATCATTATTTCCAATCTTAAGATGGAACTCGTAACCATCCTCAACTTCTTGGGCGATTTTGATGGTTCCCTCGCCACCTTGTACTATAAACGTGAGTCCGATAAATCTGTTGGCATAGTCGTCGCTACCCACAATGAGTGTGCTGTTGGCAACATCGTTCGCAACCTGAGTAACGACCTCGTCGGTCATGGTGGTTACGATGCCGATATCATTGTATTCTGGATCATAACCCTGACCTTCGGTATCATTGTTCAGTGTGTACAGAATATTGTTGATAGCGTTGTTTGTCAGATCGATAGTAGCAGTGGTGCCGTCGGGATATGTTACTGTAAAGTCGTCGGGATTCAACTCTTCCGGTTCGTCGCCCGTCAGTGGGTTCAGTACCACGCCGATTGTCAGTGTGCTGACTACTGCACCGTTGCCGTTAACCATCTTACCGTCTTTGTATGTGGCATCCTCGGGTGCCAGGACTTGTAGACCGAACTCATAGCTTACGCTTGCAAATCCGCTGATGGCACTCTCGCCCTCGGTGTTCTCTATGGTCAGCTTGCCTGGGAAGTTGCTGTCGCAGGTAAACTGCACTTTTCCTGTGTTGGCGCTATTGCCCTGATTATTGAAGACAACCTTCTTCAGTTTGTTCTCCTGACTCAGGTGTATATTCAGCTCTGGCAGGGTACTCTCGATGGTAAGACCTTCGTTAGAGCCGATAATCAGCAGCGTGTTCTTTTCGGGGTTGAACAACATGCTTGGGGCCACCCTCTTATGGTCGCCATCGTCGGTTCCGTCATCACCAAAGATGTCGGTATAGTTGTCCTCGTTCACCTCGGTATCGCCAATCTTTACGCCGTAGCTCTTGGCCTTGCCGCGAGTTACTGTCAGTACATATTGTGCCTCGCTGTCGGCGTAGTTTATGTTGTTTGCTGAAGTGGCCTTGATGGTTGTCTGACCAATACCGATGAGGCTGACGGCGCCTGTAGCGCTTACCGTAGCCACTGCGGTGTTGCTGCTGCTATAGGTGATGTCCAACCCATGAGGATTGCTGAGACTTGGTGCTGTCCATCTGTCGCCATTCAGCTCTGCCGAGGCTGTAGCAGCAGAGTAAGCCAATCCGCCTGCAGCCTTGCTGATTTCAACTGTTTTACTACCGGTTACAGGGGTGTAGTTTTCCTTCGATACCTGATAGTAAACCTGGTATGTGCCAGCATCGGTGAATGTGGGTGATACTGTAAGGTCGTATGTGCCCTCCTGGGTTCCATACATCACTGTTGCGCCCTCAGGGGCTGTAACGGTTATTCCATGTGCCTTTCCATCGTATGCGCCTTCGTAACCCGATGCGGTAATAGTCATCGTTGCCGGGGTGATGGTAAAGGTGTTCGTAGCTTCGGCACCGTTGTAGTTGGTGGTCTCGGCTATCGTTACCATCACGATATGCGTTCCTATGGCTGTTGGCACTTCTGTTGTGAAAATTTCAGATCCTTCTGTCTTATAGGTGACTGTTTCTTTACCATTGCCGGTATTGCCCTTCACCTCAGGTGCGTTTGGTGTTGCGCCATAGGCCCATCCCTCCAGCGTAATAGTCGGGGTGATGTTGGCCTTGATGATTTCAACCTTTGCACTATCTGAAATTGTATTGTAGTTGATACGTTCTACCTGGTAGTGAATCCAATATGTGCCAGCATCGGTGTAGGTCGGTGATTCCATCTTGTCGTATGTCCCTTTTTTAATGCCATACTTTATGGTAGCACCCTCTGGAGCTGTAACACTAATGCCGTGGGCCTTTGCATCGTATGTTCCTTCGTATCCTGTAGCAGTAACGCCAGTTGTTGTTCCTGCTGAAACATTGAGTGTGTAGGTAGCTGTAGTAGTCTCAAAATTGTTATTACCTGCAAAGCTGACAGTGATTGTTGTCTCGCCTACGCCTATAATGTTGATGGTTCCGCTAGCTACGGTAGCCACCTGTGTGTTTGATGAACTCGTTGCTGTAACAGTCAATCCCTCCGGACTTGTAGTTGGTGTAGGTGGCGTGAATGTTTCGCCGAAAGCTATGGAGTAGCTCTCCTTATCGAATGTAATAGATGGGATAGCTTTTAAAATAGTGAATGTTGCCTCTTTGGAGCCTGTGTAATTTCCTTTGGCTGTGGCAATGGCTTTATATGTACTAGCATTGATAATTTCGTTTGCAGCAATGTCTTCCTCACTTTCGCCAACAACCTTCTTGTAGGTAACGTCGTAGTCGGTTCCCTCTGTTAGGGTGGTTGCACTACCGGTAGAACCGCCTGTACCAGTGGTACCATCAGACTCAAATTTTATAGTAACGCTTGGTTTTTTAGCATCTCCATCATAGGTATACTCTGTCTCTGATAGCGTTATAGTTGCCTCTGCCAATGATTTTGCAATAATGGAGAAAGTTAGTTTTATTGTTCCTGTATAATACCCCTTACCAGTGATTATTGCTGTTGGTGCCTTCTCATCAGTAGGAGTGGCTACATATGTATTGTTGCTATATATTACTGTATAATCACCTGTGTCTTCTGGTGTCGCTGCTTGAGCCAAATTCTTGTCTCCATCCTTAATCGTGACTGCAGGTGTTAGAGTTTCTCCGGTGTATGTAGCATCTGTTATCGTGGCAGTAATGCTTGAGTGTGTCAGGTTCTTATAAACCGTCAGTGTATAGCTAACTGTTTGCGATAAGTACGTGTCTGTTTGTGCTGTGGTAGCGCTAATTGTAACCTCTCCTATTCCAATAACAGTTACTTCGCCAGATTCATTAATCGTAGCCACATTCTTATTATTGCTGCTATATGTTACTTCCAGGTCAGATGCGTCTTGTAGAGTGGGGAGGGTTGGATTATCTGTAGCTCCTATTGTGTATTGCGCAGTTTCTGCAGTGAAACTCACTCCGGGATTCTGTCTGATTACGTATTGTGCTTCAACGATGTCGCTCTTTATCTTTTTGCCAGAGTCTCCGTCGATAACATAGAATGATATCTTTGTAGATTCAGAAACGGCAATTGGGGTCTCGTCATTATAGCGAATAGAGTCATTCTTGTTGTCGTTCAAATAATACCAGATCTGTGGAACCTGAATGTCTCCTTCTAAATCTGATATATACGCATTTCTTGTGTTTTGCGTTAGCCCTGTGATAGATACTCGTTGAGGCTCATTATATATTTCCTCTGCTGATAATGAAAAAGCAGGCTTTGTAATGACTTTCGGATAGAAATGGCTAGCAAATTGGTAATTCCAGCTTGCATCAGTGTTACCTCCTGGATATACAGCATAACAACGGATGGCATACGAATTGTCACTGGCTGCAAGTGTGAAGGTGCCGTCTTCAGTCTTAACAGGTGTAGTTGCACCTATCATATTGGCATAATAGAGATTAAAACCCTCTGCCTCTTCTTTTTGAGTCATCTTGAATACATGGTCGGGGAAATATAGACCATGCTCGGGCTCGTCAATCTCTACATGAGGAATGAATAGGGCCACAACTTTAGGTAATGATGAATTGGTTGCATCGTCCCGTAGACAAAGACCGCTGTTGTATACTACATTACCTTCTGAGAAACCGCTAATGGGCGTATCAACACTATACCAGAAATTCAATTTCGCGGCACCACGATTCTCCTGTGCTGATGTGAAGATCAATCTGCAGTTGTCTCCCTGCGCTCTGATACTACCAGAGGTCTCGCTTTCGCCAATCAGGTCGATGGTTAATTCCTCAACTGAGCTGATGATGCCATCGCTGTTGATCTTGGCGTTATTTAGAGTGAGAATGCTATTCCCGTTTTCCTGTTTGAACGAGACCTTACCTTTGTTCTGACTGTCTTCTGAAAGTACATCTGAAGCATTGTAACTAGAAACAGCTACACCACTTACCTTTAGCCTATAATCATCTGCAATCACTAACGATTCAACAACGTTATCTGATGATGATATGTAATGTAATCCGTTCTCTTCATCTATCATCAATTCATCAGCTGCTATTGCAACCAAATCATGACCATCTTCATTATTCACACCATTTACACCTTGGATGCTTTTGAAACCGTCAATGACAGTTTCACCGGGTGATGATAATCTTAGTGAGCATGGAGCGCTATCGCCCTTTTGGAAAATAATAGCCGGACGTATTTCGTTATATTGGCATAGAGGTGGTACACTATTGTTGCTCTCAATGACATTGTTGCCGATAATACTGATGGTCAATGGATCGGTGCCTGAGTACTCTATGCATGGAGCCTCCATTGTGGGAGCATCAGGTTCACTGCCATTCCCCATAGTTATTGTAGCGTTATTCAGTGTTAGCGTGTGTTTGTCGTTGTCGTAACTTACCCTACCGTCACCAAGTACATCGTCTTTGTTTGCTTCGGAAACGATAGTTCCGGCTATCATGATGTTGTAACATGGGGCATTAGCTATCGTAGCTGTCTTTATGTTACTAGTCCATTCTGTAAAATTCTCAGGACTACTTACTTGTAGTGGATTCTTGAGTATAACTTGCGAAAAACCGCTAATAACGCCGCCTTCGCTCTCAGAGTCACTCAATGATAAACTCACATTGCTATTATACCCTATATCAAAGGTAAGAGTGCCAGAAGGAACATCTACGGTAGGTTCGAATGAAATCGATTTCATCCGTTGGCCTTCGCCCTCAATGATGATTGTTAGATTCGGCAGACTACTTTTAATTGTAAATGAATCGTAATAACCACCATAAGTTAAAACGGCTGATTCTCTGTCGTATGATACTCCACTATAAAATAATGTTGCATCTGTTACTTGGTGACTGTCTAGCCAAAGGGGATACTTTTTGTTTAGTTTTAAGTCGGTATAATTGTCAGCGCTATTATATTCTACCATCCAGTTGCATTTTTCATCTGATCCATCTGCAACTTCTTCGGTTATGGCAGGTGTCTCCATCCAATTGTCTGCTATGTAATATTTAGAAGTTGAACCAATAATACGTAGTTTTCCAGGGTTGTCTTCGTCTGTTTCGAATGATAGCGTGCTGTCATAGTTACCTGTAAACATAAACATGTCGTTGCTAGTGCGATACATGGTGTTCTCGCCTACAAAACGTACTACTAGATTATTCTCTGCAGTGATATTACCATTTATTGTGGCATTATTTAGTGTTAGTGTGGCAGGTAAGTCGTCTGTTGCTGGGGTGAAAGATACTGTTCCATTGCCGAGGACATTTGTGGCATTAGCACTTGTGACTTCTGTGCCTCCTACTGTTAGACCATATGTAGTGATGTCTTCTGCCCAGAGGGCTGTGGGCATGATGGTTATTACTAGGAAGATAATACTCCTTGTTAATGTCTGCAGGCTAAGTAATTGTTTTGTCATGATGGGTCAATTTATTAATATTATATATAGATTAATAGGAATAGGTATTAACTTTTAACCGTGAAGCATAGCATCGTGAGGTCGTCGTTAGGCTCGGCGCCTTCGCGGTGCTTTTCTACTTCGGCTTTCAGGTACTCGATGGTCTCCTTTGCCGATTCGAAATGGTGAGTAGCCATGATGTCGAGCAGGTGATCATCACCAAACTGATCTTTCTCGTTGTTTTCGGCCTCGTTGAGTCCGTCGGTATAGATGAACAGTTGACGACCATGGATATCGGCTATCTCTTCGCCTTCGTAATCCAGACCTGGGAACAGACCGATAGGTGCGTTGGGAATCATCTCTATGAACTCGGTGCCGAGTATCGGTGGGTTGTGGCCGGCGTTACAGAATTGCAGGTGGCCTGTGGTGATGTCGACAACGCCAAGGAACATGGTGACGAACATGCCCTGCTCGTTGTCGTCGCCTGAGAGGGCATCGTTCATGCGGGTGGCTATCTCGGCAGGCTGCATTTGTTGGGCTGCCAGAGTTCTGAATAGTCGTGTGGCTTGGGCCATGAAGAGTGAAGCGGGCACTCCCTTTCCTGAAACATCGCCAAGAGCGAAGTATAACTTATCGGGCGCATCGTCGCGAATCAGGAAGTTATACAGGTCGCCACCCACCTCTTTGGCAGGTGTCATAGAACCGTAGATATCGAGGTCGGGACGATCGGGGAAGGTGCTGGGCACCATCGACATCTGTATATTACGTGCGATACGGAGGTCGCTCTCTATACGCTCCTTGGCAATGGTTGTCTCTTCCAGCTGGTCGTAGGCGGTGAGTAGTTTCTGGTGGGTGGTTTCAAGTTGCTGGTGTGCAATCTTTAAGCGGCGTGCTGAGCGCAGACGGAAATAGATGAATATGCTTAATGCCAGTACAATGATAGTGGCAATGGTGATGATGCTGAGGCGCTGCTGGCGGGCACGCTCTTCGGCTTGTTGGAGTTTCAGTTCGTCGACATGAAACTTGGTGCTCATCTCGGCCAGCTTATTCTTGGTGTCGTTGGCATTGACAGAGTCGCTGATGTTATATATGGACTGATACATTTGTGCTGCCTCACGGAACCGGCCCAGTTTCTCGAATATCTCGGCACGCTGCTTGCGAACGCGGATGATCTCGGCAGGATCGCTGCTCTCGTCGAGGAGTTGAAGACGCTGACTGTTGAATGCCAGTGCTTCGTTGTACAGATGCTGCCGCTTGTACAGTTCTGCGCTGAAGAAGAGCCACATGTTACTCAGGTTATAGTCGTCGGAAGCGTTTTTCTGTACCTCATCGAGCATCTTGGTGGCTTCGGCATAGTGGCCTAATCCCAACTCGGCTTGCGCGCGCGACATATAGTAATAGCCCCAAGCCATGCTGGCATCGGCATCTGTATTGTTATATTGCTCTTTCAGGAAATCTCGCCATTGATTGTTCAGTGTGTTCATGGCGTTGTAGCGTTTGAGGATGTCGAGAACCTCTGAGTAATAACCGAATATTTCGGCGAGTTGTGTAGGTTCCGGGGTGAACCCAGTCAGAATGCTGACGCTCTTCTGATAGGCATTCGCAGCCTCTTCGTGGTTGCGCATCATGGCGTAGACCAATCCCAGTGCGAAGTGACCTAATCCTATGCCATACTGGTTGTTGTGCAGCTCGGCATCGGTAATCATCTTCTTGGCTTCGTCCATTCCCATGATGGTCTTGCCGTCGAAGTTGTAAGTCTCGATAAGTATTAACCATATTTCATAGTAGGTGTCCCAGATGTTGGCGGTTTCTAAGAAACGTAGCGTATTTGGTGTCTGCTCGTAGATGGAGTCGTTAAGGTCGTTGTTGTAGAATAGCTTGATTTTCATGGATCTGGCCATACCTTCTTTCTCGCGGTCGCCCTGATGATGGGCTTCGGCAATGAGGTCGTTGATGCAGCGTTGCTGATAGACGATATCATTGGAAGACAGACTGGAAAGATAAAGCTCAAAGTAGGCGTCTATCAGTTCCTGACCTTTCAGTTGAGGTAGTCTTTGACGAAGCTCACTGGTTTTATCGGCCTGCACCGTAGTGACGGCGAGACAAAACAAGAGGTAGGTAAGTAGACGTCGTAGGTTCATAGGTATAGGTGGCGATTTTTTTTGGTTTACACCAATATTAGATACAATAAACCCCTCCATAGTTAGTGGAGGGGCTGTATGTTATGATTAGATGGGCAGTGAGAACACAAAGCGTGAGCCGCCGCGGTAATCGGTGTCGAGACGGATATCGCCACCCAGACGGCGGGCGATGCTACGTGCTACGGTTAAACCGATACCATTGCCCTCGAAGAAATCGTTGAGCTTTACGTATGGCTCGAAAATCTTCTCGGCATATTCGGAGAGAACACCTGTGCCAGTGTCTTCAACGCAGAACTCGAGGTTTGAGCCTGAGATGTTGATAAGCAGCAGAATCTGGCCTTGTGCGGTAAACTTCATGGCGTTGTCGAGCAGTGCTACCAATGCGCGCACGGCATACTTGCTGTTGGTGAATACCATGGTGGCCTGAGCTTCCTCTACCATCTGGCACTTGAATTCGGCCTTCTGGTAGCTCTGGACGCCTGACTCCTGGATGGCCATAGCGGCGATATCCTGAGCCATCACGTTATCCTCGCACTGCAAAGGCTGCTCCATCTCGATGTCGATAACATTGAGTATCTGATTGGCTGCCAGAGCGATGTTGCCAGCATTAGGATGGGTATAGTCTAACTTCTGTTTGATGCCCTCGGCATACTGCTCGATGATGCTCTTTTTCTTGAGCATGGTCTCTTCAAGCTTCTGCTTGGCAGCCATAACCTCGTTTGACTGCTTCTCGATGGCCTCTTTTACCTTCAGCACTTTCTGCTTCTCCTCTTCCATCTTGTCGAAAGCCATCAGGGCCTCTTCGTATCCCTGACCAACATTGTCGAAGTTCTGCTCGAGCGAACGATAGTCCTTGAGTAACTTCTCCATCTCGTTGACGCGCTTCTGGTAGTCCTCGAGCAACTGCTTGCCCTCGGCCTCCTGCTCACGACTGTGCTTAATCTTCATCTGCAGAACAATGCAGACGATGAGGAGTATAATAACAAGTAAGACAACCAACCAAATCATATGTTATGCTTTTTTCTGTTCTACCTTCATGAACTTGGTGAATCCGGTCATAGCCAGAATCTTGTAAATTTCGGGCGACACGTTGGTGATTTTGAACTGACCCTTGAGCTGAGTAACAATGCGCATAGTCTTCTGGATGATACGCAGACCCGAGCTGGCCATGTAGGTGAGCTCTGTGCAGTCCATTTCGAGGTCAACACCTCCCTCTTTCAAAGCGGGCTGGATGTCCTGCTCGAACTGGTTGGCATTCATAGTGTCGATTCTTGAACCGGTTTTAATAATGGTTTTACCACCTTCTTTGATAATCTGTGTCATAATATGTGTTATCTAATTGTTTTGTAATTAATCCTCTAAATCCTTTTTCATGGTGAGCAGGTTCTTGCCCTCCAGACGCTGATAGGTAACCTCGTTCATGATGTTCTTTACGATGTAGATTCCCAAACCACCCAACTCGCGGTCGGCTGGATCAGTAGCGGTGTCGATGTCCTCCTTCATGGTAGGGTCAAACTCGCGGCCTTTGTCGCTAAGCACAAATGTGAGTGTGTGGCCAGCGCACTCGGCTGACAATTCGATGTCGGCAGTCTTTCCTTCAGGATAAGCATAGAAGATAACGTTAGATACCATCTCTTCCATTACCAGGTTCAGGTTCATCAGCAGCTCCATATCAAGCTGAAGTTCCTCTCCGATCTCCTCGATGAAGGCGTTTACTTTCTCTAACTCGCCAACCTGATTCTTAATCTTAATTTCTTTTTTCATATAAAAATGCTAAAATTGGATGTTATAATTTCGTATTATTGCTGCAAAAGTAAGTAAAAATTCTGAATCGAACAAGCTTTTTAAGAAAAATTTATTTTATAACAAGGTATTTTTCTTGAGTTCTTTATAAAGACAGCCCGTTGTCGATGACGATTCGTCGCATATTTTTGAGCAAATCGCTGGCAAAGATAAAGTCGGTTAAGCGGGGATTGTTTGCACCCATCACCTCGCTGCTAACTCCTTGCCACTCTTTGTTGCCTTCGTAAATAAAAATAATGTTTTCGCCGATGCCCATTACTGAGTTCATGTCGTGGGTGTTGATGATCGTGGTCATGTTGTACTCCTGAGTAATGGAGTGTAGCAGCTCATCGATAACAAGCGATGTCTTGGGATCGAGGCCGGAGTTGGGCTCGTCGCAAAACAAGTATTTGGGGTTGAGGGCGATAGCTCGGGCGATGGCTACACGCTTCTGCATGCCACCGGATATCTCACCAGGGAATTTTTCATCGGCACCTGTCAGGTTTACGCGGTCCAAACAATCCTGTGCGCGACGGATACGTTCGCGTAGGGTCATTGATGAAAACATGTCGAGCGGGAACATGACGTTCTCGAGAACTGTCATGGAGTCGAAGAGGGCTGCGCTTTGGAAAATCATGCCCATCTCACGTCGCATCATCACTTTTTCGTGCTTGCTCATACTGACAAAGTTACGACCATCGTAGAGAATCTCGCCGCGGGTTGGCTCGAAAAGTCCGACAAGATTTTTCATTAATACAGTCTTTCCGGAACCGCTCTGTCCGATAATGAGGTTGGTCTTTCCGTCTTCGAATACGGTATTGATATCTTTCAGGACTTCTCTGTCCTCAAAACTCTTATATAAGTGCTTAACTTCGATCATGACAGTAACTGGGTTAAGAAAACATCTGAAAACAGAATGAGTACACTTGAGGTGACAACGGCATCGGTTGATGCCTTACCTACGTTTACACTACCACCCTCGACCGTGTAGCCGCAGAAGGCTGGCACGCTGGAGATGATGAATGCGAAAAACTGACTTTTGATAATGCTCATCCATACGAACCAAGGGATGAATGCATGTTGCAGTCCTGCTGTCAGGTCGTCGGGGGCGATGATATGTCCTAAATAGGCAGTGCCGTATGCACCAATGATACCTGTGGCCGAAGAGAAGATGACCAGGAATGGCATGATGGTGAGCAGGCCGATAATTTTGGGCAGAATCAGATAGCAGGCAGAGTTGATACCCATAATCTCGAGTGCGTCGATCTGCTGGGTAACACGCATCGTGCCCAACTCGGAGGCGATGTTGGAACCTACTTTTCCCGCCAGGATCAAGCACATGATGGAACTTGAGAACTCCAAAAGCAGAATTTCGCGGGTGGTGTAGCCGGCAACCCAGCGTGGCATCCAAGGACTCTGAATATTCAGTTTCATTTGGATACAGATAACAGCTCCGATGAAAAACGAGATGATGAGTACGATGCCGATAGAATTGATGCCTAATTGGGTCATCTCGGTAATGTACTGTTTCAGGAACATTCTCATACGCTCAGGGCGTGAAAAAACACGACCCATCAGCATCAAATATCGACCAAAGGTGGTCAGCCATTTATGTAATAACATTGCAAACAAACTAATTATTCGGGTGCAAAGGTACGAAAAATAAGACACGAATTGCGCGAATTAACACGAATTATTTCTATTTGAGATTATTTTTCGTGAAATTCGTGTAATTCATGCCAAAAAATAACTAACTTTGCAGCCGATTATGGAAGAAGAGCGTATAGTATTACGAACAGAAGGCCTCGTGAAACGCTACGGTAAGCGCACGGTGGTTAACGATGTGAGCTTCGATGTGAAGCAGGGTGAGATTGTGGGACTACTGGGACCTAATGGTGCTGGTAAGACAACCTCGTTCTATATGACCACAGGACTGATTGTTCCTAATGGTGGACATATTTATCTGGGTGAGGAGGATGTAACCAAATTCCCTGTTTACAAGCGTGCTCGTGCCGGTATTGGCTATCTGGCTCAGGAGGCCAGCGTGTTTCGTAAGATGACTGTAGAGGATAATATCCTCTCGGTTCTGGAGATGACAGGTAAGCCTCGCGACTATCAGTTGAATAAACTGGAGGAACTGATTAGGGAGTTCCGACTGGAAAAGGTTCGCAAGAACTTAGGTGACCGATTGTCGGGAGGTGAGCGTCGACGTACTGAGATTGCCCGCTGTCTGGCTATTGAACCCAAGTTTATTATGCTCGACGAGCCTTTTGCTGGTGTCGACCCTATCGCTGTGGAAGATATCCAGCAGATTGTGTATAAACTGAAATATCTGAACATCGGCATTCTGATTACCGACCATAATGTGGATGAGACATTGGCAATTACCGATCGTGCTTATCTGTTGTTCGAGGGTAGAATCTTGTTCCAAGGAACGCCAGAAGAACTGGCAGCCAACCAGATAGTGCGTGAAAAATATCTGACGGAATCGTTCGAGTTGAGAAAGAAGAATTTCCAACAGATAGAGATGGAACGTAATGCCAAGGAGCAGGCGGAGAAAAGTTAAAAATTGAAAAATCGGCGTTGATTACGCCGTTTTTTTGTACTTTTGCACCCCAATATTTGAATATATATTATAAATAAGTACATAAGAAGATGAAAATTTCGTTTGAGTGCGCCGACAAGATCAATGGTCTGTTGACTATGACTGTTGAGAAGGCAGATTATCAGGATGCAGTAGAGAAGCAGCTGAAAAATTATCGTAAGAAGGCACAGGTTCCTGGATTCCGTCCAGGTATGGTTCCCATGGGAATGATTAAGAAGCAGTATGGCACAGCAGTGAAGGTTGACGAGGTTAACAAGTTGCTGGGCGAGAAGCTGTATGAGTATGTTCGTGAGAACAAGATCCAGATGCTGGGTGAGCCCCTTCCAAATCAGGAGAAGCAGGTACCCCAGGACTTTGAGAACGCAGATGATCTGACATTCGTGTTCGATATTGCTGTAGCTCCCGAGTTCAAGGCCGAGCTGACAGGCAGAGATAAGATTGACTATTACACCATCAAGGTTGATGATAAGATGCTTGACGATCAGGTACAGATGTATGCATCGCAGGCTGGTGAGTTCGTAAAGGCTGAGGTATTCAGCGGTAACGATACACTGACTGGTGACATGCGCGAGCTTGACGAGAATGGTAACACCAAGGAA
>JAEEGG010011031.1_pt1 | contig 19820 bp, 7 predicted proteins | sample 9134161 | NCBI WGS metagenome assembly JAEEGG01 (sample SAMN16246543, study PRJNA631951) | gut metagenome | biome: gut microbiome; feature: rumen; material: CR-attached | host: Bos | place: Iran: Karaj | collected 2018-10 | reverse complement strand
TTTGGTCTTTGAGCTCAGGCTTACACCATCCACCTCTGAGTGATAGCGGGCGTTGTCCTCACCACCCTCACCAGTGTTACTGCGTGCACCCAGTTTGTTCATGGCCAGTGCCAGTGCCTCGTGCGCCTCAATACTCAAGGCACCAAAGCTCATGGCACCCGTGACGAAGTGCTTAACAATGCTCTCAACGGGCTCAACCTCGTCGATAGGAGTTGGATTGGCAGCCTTCTTAAATCCGAAGAAGTCGCGGATAAAGATGGGGTTCTCTTTCTCGTCAACAATCTTTGCCCAATCCTTAAATTTATCGAAGTTGCCCTGACGGGTAGCCAACTGCAACTTAGCGATGGTTTCTGGGTTCCAGGCGTGCTTAATGCCGTCCTTGCGCCAAGCAAACTGTCCTTGGTTCTGCAGCAATGTCTGCTCTTTGGCAGCCTCATGCAAAGCGATGGCATCGCGGGCTATCTCCTTCAGGCCTACACCACCAATAGTGCTTACCTCTGTACCGAAGTAACGGCGCAGCAAATCTTCGCTCAGTCCGATGCTCTCGAAAATCTTGGCACCACGATAACTACGGATGGTCGAGATACCCATCTTCGACATAATCTTCTTCAAGCCCTTATCCACAGCCTTGATGTAGTTCTTTTCAGCAGTAGCATACTCCTCCTGAATCTTTCCTTTCTTCACCAGGTCATCGAGTACGGCGAAGGTCATATAAGGACATAGGGCGCTGGCACCGTAGCCCAGCAGCAGTGCTGCATGCATCACCTCGCGAATCTCACCGCTCTCAACTATCAGGGCTGTCTGCACACGCTTACCTACGCTAATCAGGTAGTGGTGAACGGCTGATACTGCCAATAGCGATGGGATGGCAGCATGGGTATCGTCCAGGTCGCGGTCGCTCAGAATAATGTAATTAACACCCTCATCTACACTAGCTTCAGCCTGATGGCACAGGTCGTCAAGCGCCTGGCGCAGACCTTCCTCACCTTTCTCCATCTCGAAGAGAATGGGCAGTTTCTTGGTGTTAAAGCCCTTGTAGCGGATGTTACATAATATATCAAGTTGTGTGTTGGTTAAAACTGGTTGTGGCAAACGTACCATCTTACAGTTCGATGCATCGGGCGTCAGGATGTTGGTTCCTACGGCGCCGATATACTCTGTCAACGACATCACAAGTTCCTCGCGGATAGGGTCGATGGCTGGGTTCGTCACCTGTGCAAACTGCTGACGGAAGTAGTTGAATAGCACCTGCGGACGGTCGCTGATAACTGCCAGCGGGGTGTCGTTACCCATGGCGGCTACAGGCTCCTGTCCTGCTGTGGCCATTGGCACGATAGTCTTGTCAATATCCTCCTGACCGAAGCCGAAGGTAACAAGCTTGGCGTTGAGATCGCTTACACCGTTGTCCACATGACGGCCGCTCTTCAGTTTCTCCAGCTGCACGCGGTTCTCGTTCAGCCACTCGCGGTAAGGATGGGCCTTGGCCAACTTCTCCTTAATCTCGCCATCGTAGTATATCTTCCCCTCTTGCGTATCAATCAGCAGAATCTTTCCTGGCTGCAGACGACCCTTCGATACTACATCGCTTGGCTCGAAGTCCATCACGCCAACCTCACTGGCTACCACCATCATGCCGCTCTTTGTAATGGTATAACGGCTTGGGCGCAGACCGTTTCTGTCGAGCATACCTCCTGCGTAGCGACCATCGCTAAATAGCAGTGCTGCAGGACCGTCCCATGGTTCCATCAAGATAGAATGGTACTCGTAGAACGCCTTCAGGTCTTCCGAAATTGGGTTCTTGTCGTTAAAGCTCTCTGGCACCAGAATAGCCATAGCCTGTGGCAATGAGAGTCCACTCAGCATCAGGAACTCGAACACGTTGTCCAACGAGGCCGAATCACTCATGCCATCCTGTACTATTGGACGCAGGTCCTTGATGTCGCCAAGAGCCTCGCTATTCAGCACACTTTCGCGAGCCTTCATCCATCCGCGGTTACCACGTATGGTGTTGATCTCACCGTTGTGTGCTAACAGACGGAAAGGCTGTGCGAGCTTCCACTTTGGGAATGTGTTAGTGCTAAAGCGAGAGTGTACCAGTGCCAGTCCGCTCGTGAAGTAGTCGTTCGACAGGTCAGGGAAGTAGCGTCGCAGCTGTCCGCTGGTCAGCATTCCCTTATAGATAATATTCTTGTTCGAAAGCGAGCAGATATAGAAGTCGTCGTTATCGATACGATTCTCGATGCGCTTGCGTACCTTATATAATATGCGCTCGAACACTGGCACATCCTCATCCGATATACCAGTTACAAAAATCTGCTTGATGTCAGGCTCCACTTCACGTGCAGCCGCACCAAGCACCTCAGGATTAGTTGGTACAGTTCTCAGATGCATCAGCGTCAGTCCCTCGCGCTCAATCTCCTCAATCATCACACTCAGGATCTCCTGCTGCGCCTTCTCGTCTTTAGGCAGAAATACCAATCCTGTACCATACTTACCTTTCTCAGGCACAGGAATGCCCTGCAACAGAATAAACTCATGTGGAATCTGTACCATGATACCAGCACCGTCGCCAGTTTTGTCGCGAGTCTCAGCTCCACGATGCTCCATGTTTTCCAGCACCTTTAGTGCATTGTCCACCAATTCATGACTTTTTCCTCCGTGGATATTTACCACCATACCCACGCCACAAGCATCATGCTCATTGCTTGGTTGGTAGAGTCCCATGTTATCCATCTTTTTTCTTGCCATAATTATTATTTAATATATATATAATGTCTGATTTCGGCTGCAAAGGTACTACAAAAAGAGCTGGTAAGCATGTATTTTGTTGGTATTTTATTCACAGATTATTGTATAAATGACACTTTGTAACAAAAAGATAGGTTTTTCATACAAAGTGATAGCAAACTGACACACATAAAACATGTTTACTTTACAATTTGTCATTTGACGTCTGTTTTTGCAAACAAAATGCAATAAAACCCATTTTCTTTCTTACAAATCGTCGTACCTTTGCAGCCGTAAACGAACAAAGTGTAACCAAAAGTAAAAAGATTATGGAAGCATTAAGATTTCAGGTTGTCGGTGAGGCATTCAAGAAAAAGCCCCTCGACGTAAAAACACCAAGTGAGAGACCTTACGAGTATTTTGGTAAGAAGGTCTTCAATCGTGAGAAAATGTATAAGTACCTGCCGAAACAGGTATATGAAAAGATGATTGACGTGATGGACAACGGTGCCCGTCTGGATCGTGACATTGCCGATGCTGTGGCTGCTGGTATGAAGCAGTGGGCCATAGAAAATGGTGTGACACACTATACCCACTGGTTCCAGCCATTGACAGAAGGTACTGCCGAGAAGCACGACTCATTCATTGAGCACGACGGCAAGGGTGGTATGGTAGAAGAGTTCACTGGTAAACTGCTCGTTCAGCAGGAGCCTGACGCCTCATCGTTCCCTTCTGGTGGTATTCGCTCGACCTTCGAGGCACGTGGCTATTCTGCCTGGGACCCGACATCACCTGTATTTATTATTGATGACACTCTGTGTATCCCCACCGTATTCATCTCTTACAGCGGTGAGGCACTCGACTATAAGGCTCCTCTGCTGCGCGCCCTGCATGCAGTAAATGTGGCCGCTGTGGATGTATGCCACTATTTCGATCCTGCCGTCAAGAAGGTGACTTCGAACCTCGGTTGGGAACAGGAGTATTTCCTCGTGGATGAAGGCCTTTATGCCGCACGTCCTGACTTGCTGTTGACAGGCCGTACGCTGATGGGCCACGACTCAGCCAAGAACCAGCAGATGGATGACCACTACTTCGGTGCCATTCCTGAGCGTGTGGCTGCCTTTATGCGCGACCTTGAGATTCAGGCTTTGGAACTCGGCGTCCCTTGTAAGACGCGTCATAACGAGGTGGCTCCCAACCAGTTTGAGCTGGCGCCTATTTTCGAGGAGACCAATCTGGCCGTCGACCACAACATGATGCTGATGTCGCTGATGAAGAAGGTGGCCCGCAAGCACGGTTTCCGCGTGTTGTTGCACGAAAAGCCCTTCGCAGGAATCAATGGTTCTGGTAAGCATAACAACTGGTCGCTCTCCACAGATACTGGTGTGCTGCTGCACGCTCCTGGCAAGACCGCCGAGCAGAACCTGCGCTTCGCTACGTTCATCGTTGAGACGCTGATGGGTGTTTACAAACACAACGGTCTGCTGAAGGCCTCTATTATGAGTGCTACTAACGCCCACCGTCTGGGTGCCAACGAGGCTCCTCCTGCTATTGTTTCCTCGTTCCTCGGCAAACAGGTCAGCGAACTGCTCGACCACATTGAGAAGGCCGATGTAGACGATATCCTCGCCATGGCTGGCAAGCAGGGTCTGAAGATGGATATCCCTGAGATCCCTGAGCTGTTCATCGACAATACCGACCGCAACCGCACGTCGCCGTTCGCCTTTACGGGTAACCGTTTCGAGTTCCGTGCCGTAGGTTCTGAGGCCAACTGTGCCAGTGCCATGATAGCCCTGAACAGCGCCGTCGCTGAAGCCCTCGTTTCGTTCAAGAAGCGTGTTGATGCCAAGATTCCTGAATTGGAGAAGAAACTTGCCGGTACTGGTCATAGCGCTACGTTCCACGCTATCATCGACGTGCTGCGCGAAGATATCATGACTTGTAAGCCCATCCGCTTCGACGGTAACGGCTACTCTGACGAGTGGGTCATCGAGGCTGAAAAGCGCGGTCTCGACGTTGAGAAGAGCTGCCCGAAGATCTTTGAACGCTACCTCGACAAGGAGAGCATCGACATGTTCGAGAGTCTGGGTGTGATGACAAAGAAGGAATTGGAGGCCCGCAACGAGGTGAAATGGGAGACCTACACCAAGAAGATTCAGATTGAGGCCCGTGTGCTGGGCGACCTGTCAATGAACCATATCATCCCTGTTGCTACCCACTACCAGAGTCAGTTGCTGAAGAACGTCGAGAATATGGCTACCATCTTCCCTGTCGACAAGGCCGAAAAGCTCAGTGCCCGCAATATCAAGATTATTGAGGAGATTGCCGAGCGTACCTCAGCAATCGAGAAGGGTGTAGAGGATTTGGTAAATGCCCGCAAACTGGCCAACAAGATTGACGACGAGCATGACAAAGCCATCGCCTACCACGATAAGGTAGAGCCCAAGCTCGACAGCATCCGTTACGAGATTGACAAGCTTGAACTCATCGTTGACGACGCACTCTGGCCCCTGCCAAAGTATCGTGAACTGTTATTCATTAGATAATCAACCAGTCTGCATTCATATTAATCCGCACCAGTCTGAAACATTTCAGGTTGGTGCGGATGATTTTTTTAACCCAAATCGGTCGTTAGGACTGGTTTGGCTTTAATACTCCAGTATCAGCGACTGGCGCGGACGGAGTTGGAGGTCGGTGGAGAGGTCGTAATAACGGCCAGTGAGAATGTCTTTTACGCGAGTAGCCTTTCCGATGACCTCAGCGTAGCGCTTCACCTCCATCGTGGCAGGGCGGGTGGTGCCATTGAGGATGGTGAGTGCCGTACGACCCTGATATTGGCGGGCAATGACGTAGATGCCGTTGAAGGGGATAAATTGTGTCATCTTGCCCTTGGTAATGACCTCGTTGCCTTTGCGCCAATGGAGCAGACGACTGGTCCACTGCCACATCTGCTGCTGGGCCTGCGTGCGTCCCTCGCGGGTAAAAGCATTGTTCTGGTCGCCAGGGAATCCGCCTGGGAAGTCCTTGCGTACGTTGCCGTCTGTCACCTCCTTCGTACCGTTCATCATGATTTCCGTACCATAATACATCTGCGGAATGCGACGAACGGTCATCAGCAACGCCAGTGCCTGTTTCAGCATCAGCGAGTCGCGGCCATTGCCCAGGAAGCGGTCGGTGTCGTGATTGTCAACGAAGGCCATCACGTGGTCAGGGTCTTCATAGAGATAGTCGTAGACAAACGAGTTATACAGACGGTTCAGGCCCTGCCACCAAGCGTCGGTTTCCTCATTCTTGGCCTGCGACAGCTTTTCGAAAAACGAGAAATCCATAACGGTCTTCAGATACGAGTTGTCCTTTGACAGCTTCGAGTCCTTCTGCCACGCGGCGGTATAGGCAGGCTCCGTGACCCACGTCTCACCAACGGTGTTGAAGTTGGGGTATTCCTCGTCAAGCTCCTTCATCCAACGTGCCATACCCTTGGCGTCGGCATAGGGATAGGTGTCCATGCGGATGCCGTCGATACCGATGGTCTCTATCCACCACTTGGAGTTCTGGATAAGATAGGTCATCACATGTGGGTTGCGCTGGTTCAGGTCAGGCATGGTGGGCACGAACCAACCGTCCACAGTCTCGCGCAGATCGACCTGCGAAGCGTAGGGATCCTTGACGGGCGTCAGTTTGTAACTCGTCTGTTGGAAGCTGGTTCCTGTCGGGTTACTCGTTCCCTGCGATTCTTTCAGCCATTCGGGCAGGTTCAGCCAATCTTTCGTCGGCATGTCCTGCGTCCAGGGATGCTCGAAGCCTGAATGGTTGAAAATCATGTCCATCACCACCTTCAGTCCCTTGGCGTGAGCCTCGTCACACAGTCGGCGATAGTCCTCGTTCGTGCCGAATCGCGGATCGACACGATAGTAGTCCGTCGTGGCATAGCCGTGATAGGTGGAATAGCCGCGTTCGTCGTCAGGCGAGTCGTTCTCCAGCACAGGTGTCAACCACAGTGCCGTCACGCCCAGCTCGTTGAAATAGTCCAGATGTTCGCGAATGCCGTTCAGGTCGCCACCATGTCGCAACGAGGGTTGTGTACGGTCTTCCTTATACGTTCGCATTCCCGCCACCTGCGGATTATGCCCTGCACCCTGTGCAAAACGGTCGGGCATGAGCATATAGAGCACGTCGGCATTGGTAAATCCCATGCGCTTCGAACCAGCCATCTCGCGCTGCTTCAACAGATAGTTGACTGTTAGTTTGTCCAACTTCAATGTCATCGTACCCGGCTGCGCATCACGTAGGTTCAGATACACCAACAGGTAGTTGGGCGACTCCAGTCGTACAATGCTGTCGATGACCACTCCTGGATAATCTGTCGTTACATCTTTTACGCTGGCAATGTTCTTGCCGTAAACCATCAACTGCAACGAGGGATTTTTCATACCCACATACCAGTCGGTGGGATCCACGCGGTCTACTGTCACTTTTACTTTTGCTCCATTCATCATCATTACGTTGGCCATCAGGATGGCGGTTACTAATAATAGTTTTCTCATATCGATTTAAGTTTAATCATTATTTCATAGAATTCCGCGGCGAAGTTACGAAATATTTTTCATTCGGCATAGAAATATGCGTGAGAATGTTTGGATTATCAAAAAAAATGCGTATATTTGCAGCACTATAATAACTAAAACAAGCAAGAGAATGAAAAAACTATTCGTTATGGCTGCCCTCTGCTTAATGAGTATGGCAGCGATGGCCCAGCAGAATCTGAGCTGGGGACAGGGACCACAGGTGGCTTCACCTGATGTGCATGCAGATAATTCCGTGACATTTAATTTGATTGCACCAGAGGCTCAGAAGGTGCAGATTACCGGCGACATGTTGCCTCCAAACAAGGTAGAGTACCAAGGCAACACGTACGACATGCCGGGCGTGGTAGATCTCGTAAAGGACGACAAGGGCGTGTGGAGCTACACCACCGCACCCCTGAAGCCAGAACTCTATACCTATAATATGATAGTGGACGGTGTGAAGATCATCGACCCGCTGAACGTATACAATATCCGCGACATCAACAATCTGTTCAGTGTGTTGCTCATTGGCGGTGACGCTCGCGCAGATTTGTATAAAATCAACAAGGTGGCTCACGGCACCGTCAGCAAAGTGTGGTACGAGAGTCCGACAGCCAACCTGACGCGTCGCCTGACGGTATATACTCCCGCGGGCTACGAGACCAGCGGCAAGCAGTATCCTGTGCTCTACCTGTTGCATGGCATCGGCGGCGACGAGAATGCCTGGAGCGAACTCGGTCGTGCCGCACAGATTTTGGACAACCTCATCACGCAGGGCAAGGCCGAGCCGATGCTGGTGGTCATGACCAACGGCAACATCTCGCAGGAGGCCTGCCCAGGCGAGACCAGCGAGGGATTCCGCGTGCCGACGATGATGCTGCCCAAGACCATGGAGGGCTCATTTGAGACCGCCTTCCCCGACGTGGTGAAGTTCATCGAGAAGACCTATCGCGTCAAGAAGGATAAGGCCCACCGCGCCATTGCCGGTCTGTCGATGGGTGGTTTCCATAGCCTCTTCATTTCCATCAACAATCCTGACCTGTTCGGCTACATCGGCCTGTTCTCTGCCGCCGTCGACCAGCAGCAGCCCGACCCCAACGGTCATCCGGAAATCTATGCTGACCGCAACGGAAAGATTGACGGTCTCTTTGCCAAGAAGCCCAACCTCTTCTGGATTGGTATCGGCAAGACCGATTTCCTCATCAAGAACAACAACGACCTGCGCGCCTACCTCGACTCGAAGAAGCACAAATACACCTACCTCGAGACCGACGGCGGTCACATCTGGCGCAACTGGCGCATCTACCTTTCCGAATTCACCCCGCTATTATTCAAGTAAAGTCTTATGAAGAAATCCGCATTATTTATTGTAGCAGCGGCCGCACTGATGGTTGGCTGTACGTCTGCTGACAAGGTGGCTCAGAAGAGCATCGACCAGCAGGAGGTGATTAGTAAGTTATCACTCGAGGACAAGGCGCACTTCGTCATTGGTGTGGGTATGGAAGGCTTCAGCGGTGACAATGCTGTCATCGGAGCTACAAAGAGCCTGGTGCCTGGAGCTGCGGGTACCACCTATCCCCTTGACTCGCTGGGCATTCCCGCCGTGGTATTGGCCGACGGTCCTGCAGGACTGCGCATTGACGCTACCCGCGAAGGGGACTCTGCTACGTATTATTGCACCCATTTCCCCATCGGCACGCTGCTGGCGTCAACGTGGAACACGAAGTTAGTGGAAGAAGTTGGTCAGGCCATTGGCGAGGAGGTGAAAGAGTATGGTGCTGACGTGCTATTGGCTCCAGCGCTGAACATCATGCGTAACCCGCTCTGCGGCCGTAACTTCGAATATTACTCGGAGGACCCCGTGGTGGCTGGTAAGACCGCTGGTGCCTATATCAAAGGCGTGCAGAAGAACGACGTGGGTACGAGCATCAAGCACTTCGCCGCCAACAACCAGGAGACGAACCGCATGAATACCGACGCGCGCATTTCGCAGCGTGCCCTGCGCGAAATCTACCTGAAGGGGTTCGAGATTGCCATCAAGGAAAGCAAGCCGTGGACGGTGATGACGTCGTACAACTACATCAACGGCACGTATGCCTCGGAAAGCAAGGACCTCGTCGAAACCATCCTCCGCGATGAGTGGGGTTACGAGGGCACTGTGATGACCGACTGGTTTGGTGGTAAGGACGGTGCCAAGCAGATGTGGGCAGGCAACGACATGCTGCAGCCGGGTAAGAAGGAGCAGTTTGACAGCATCGTGGCAGGTGTGAAGAGCGGCAAGCTGGCCGAGGCCGACCTCGACCGTAACGTGGGCCGCATACTGAACCTCGTGGAGAAGAGTCCGCGTTTCCAAGGCTACAAATATTCGAACAAGCCCGACCTCAAGGCTCATGCTGCCGTGACACGCCAATCAGCTGCAGAAGGTATGGTACTGATGAAAAATGAAAAAGCGCTGCCATTCGCAGAGAACGTGAAGAACGTGGCGCTCTATGGTAATACCTCTTACGACTTCATTGCTGGCGGAACGGGATCAGGTAACGTCAACCACGCCTATGTCGTCTCGTTGCTTGATGGTCTGAAGAATGGCGGCTATACCGTCTCTGAGGAACTGAAGACCGCTTACGAGTCATACCTCGCTGACGCCAAAAAGAAGGCCGAGGCCGCACTGGAGGAGCAGGCCAAGAAGGATCCGAAGAACGCGATGCTCGTGAAGTTCCTGCCCCAGCCACTGCCCGCAGAAAAGCTCTTTACCCCCGACGAACTGGCGAAGCAGGCCGAGGCTTCAGACATCGCCGTCATCACACTGGGTCGTCTGTCTGGTGAATTCCTCGACCGTAAGGTGGCCGACTTTAACCTCAGCGACTCTGAGCGCCAATTGCTGCAACAAGTATGCGACGTTTATCACAAAGCAAACAAGCAAGTTGTCGTGCTGCTGAACATCGGTGGCGTCATCGAGACGGCCTCGTGGAAAGACCTGCCCGATGCCATCCTCTGCGCCTGGCAGGCAGGACAGGAGGGCGGCAACAGCGTTGTTGACGTGCTCAGCGGCAAACAGTCGCCCAGCGGCAAGTTCACGATGACTTGGCCCGTCAAGTTCACCGATGCCTACTCGTCGAAGAACTTCCCCATCGACGAAGACCCACGTATCGACATGCTCAATCAGGGCAAAAAGGGTAACGTCCGCAACGTGGACTATACCGAATATGAGGAGGACGTCTACGTTGGCTATCGTTATTTCGATTCCTTCGACGTTCCCGTCTCTTATCCCTTCGGTTATGGACTCAGCTACACTACTTTCGAGTATAGCGATGCCAAGATTGAGCAAAAGAATGACATCTACGACGTCACTGTCACCATTAAGAACACAGGTGACCGCGAGGGCAAGGAGGTCGTAGAACTCTACGTTGCCGCTCCCGACTCGAAGGCTGCCAACAAGCCTGCCAAGGAGTTGAAGGCTTTCGCCAAGACAAAGAGTCTGAAGCCTGGCGAGAACGAGACCCTCACGTTGAGCATCACCGCTGATCAACTGGCGTCCTTCGACGAGACTGCCTCTGCATGGGTGGTTGCTGAGGGCGAATATCAGTTCATTGTCGCTGCCTCTGCTGCCGACGTTAAGGCCACCCTCACGGCTCCCGTCAAGAACCAGCAGGTGAAGGCTCACGACGTGCTGAAACCCCAAACGAAGATGAATCTCTTAAAACGATAATACGCTATGAAGATTTGTAGATTGATAATAGTTGTAGTCGCCCTGTGCGGCTGCAGCCTTTGTGCATCCGCCCAGAAACTCACGGCTGGCAACATCGACGAAATCGTCAAGGCCATGACGCTGGAGGAAAAGTGCCACTTCGTATTAGGAACGGGCATGCACTATAATGATGATGACAAGTTTCCTGGTACGGCGGGCAGCACGTTCGGCGTGGCGCGACTGGGTATCCCCGAGACCTATTGTGCCGACTCGCAGCAGGGGTTGCGCATGAATGCCAAGCGCGTATGGGACCATCGTGACTATTATCCCACCGATTTCGTGGCCTCACCGACACTGGCTTCAACATGGGACCGCGAGGCTGCGTTCAAGATTGGACAAGGCATCGGCAATGAAGTTCGCGAGTTCGGCCTCGACTGGATTCTCTCTCCGGCGATGAACCTGATTCGTAATCCGTTGTGCGGACGTAACCACGAATACTACTCCGAAGACCCATACCTCTCGGGCACCATCGCTGCAGGCTATGTGCGTGGTGTACAGAGCGAGGGCACGGCGGCTTGTCCCAAGCATTTCGTGGCAAACAACCAGGAGACGAACCGCAATAACAACATCTCACAGGTATCACAACGTGCCCTGCGCGAGATATACCTGAAGGCCTTCGAGATTATGGTTAAAGAGAGTGACCCGTGGACCATCATGACATCGTATAACAAACTGAACGGTCCGTATGCCGTGCAGAACCATGAACTGCTGACCACCATCGTTCGCGATGAATGGGGTTGGAAGGGTATGTACGTCAGCGACTGGAATGCCGGGGACGATGCCGTAGCCGCGATGCTGGCTGGCAACGACATGCTTCAGCCCGGACAGCCCAAGCAATACGAGGCCATTCTGGCTGCTGCCAAGAGCGGCAAGTTGCCGATGGAGGTGCTCGACGCCAACGTCAAGCGCATTCTGGAATATGTCGTCAAGACGCATAGCTTCAAGGGCTACAAATATAGCAACGAGCCAAACCTGAAGGTGCATGCACAAGTGGTCCGCGAGGTTGGTGCCGATGGTATCGTGCTGCTGAAGAACAGCGGCATTCTGCCTCTGACAGGTAAGCGCGTGGCGTTGTTCGGATGTACCAGCTACGACTGGATCTCTGGCGGTTCCGGCTTTGGCGGCACCAGCGTGGGTCACTATACGGTGTCGTTGGTTGAGGGTATGCGCAGCGTAGGTTATGAAGTTTACAAGCCACTGATTGCTGCATACACGCAGCACCTCGCTGCTGAGGAGAAGCGACTGTTCCCTGACGGTCGTCCACCCTTCTCACTGCTACCTCCGGCCCGTGCTGACGAGAAGCAGTTTACGGATGACGAACTCAGTGCTGCCGTCAATGAAAGTGATGTTGCCATCATCTCGTTAGGTCGTAAGAGTGGTGAGGCGGCCGACCGCAGTGAGGCCGACTTCTATCTGAAGGAGGGTGAGAAGCAGCTCATCAAGGCTGTCAGTGAAGCTTATCACGCCAAGGGCAAGAAGGTCGTGGTGTTGCTCGACATCTGCAGTCCCATCGACGTGGCCTCATGGCAGGATCAGATTGACGCCCTCGTCTGCACATGGCAGGGTGGTCAGGAGAGTGGTTTTTCTGTGGCCGACGTGCTCAGCGGACGTGTGAATCCTTCTGGTAAACTGCCGATGACCTTCCAAATCAAATACGGTGATGCCTATGCCGACAAGAACTTCCCCGCCAACGTCGATGATAAGACCCTTGGTGCGATGTTTATGTGGGGCTACGACAAGGACAAGGCTCCCAAGGAGCGCAAGCCCGAGGCCAACATCGACTTCACCAATTACGAAGAGGATATCTATGTGGGCTATCGTTACTTCGACTCGTTCAAAAAGCCTGTGGCTTATCCCTTCGGTTATGGACTGAGCTACACCACCTTCGCCTACGAGAACATGAGCGTCACGGAGGCTGACGGCGTGTTTACTGTAAAAGTAGATGTAAAGAATACCGGTCGTCATCTCGGTCGTAACGTCGTGGAACTCTTCGTGGCTGCTCCCAACAGCAAGAAGCTGAACAAGCCCGAGAAAGAACTCCGCAACTATGCTAAGACCCGTCTGCTGGGAACTGGACAGACAGAGACCATTACGATGACGGTAAAGGTCGAAGACCTCGCTTCGTTCAACGAGAAGGCATCTGCCTGGAAGACCGACGCTGGTGTCTATACCTTCCTAATTTGTTCTTCTGCCAACGACGTTGAGGCACATGCTACTGCAAAAGTAAAAGCCTGGACCAAGAAAGTGAACAATGTCATGAAACCTAATGTGAAACTTAACCTACTGAAAAGATGAAAAAGACTATCATAACCTTGGCGCTGGCAGCGGTATGCTGCATCGGTGCCTCGGCACAGGAGAAACTCTTCAATAGTGCCAGTGTACAATCACCCGTCGTCAACCCTGACGGCACAGTGACGTTTAATATTTATGCCCCCAAAGCCATTAAGGTCGAGGTGACTGGCGACTTCCTGCCCACACATCAGATTGACGTGCCGGGCTATGGCAAGTACGATGCTCCTGGCGTGGCGGAGTTGGTAGAAGGCAAGAACGGCGTGTGGAGCTACACGAGCGACAAGCTGGCTCCAGAGATGTACAGCTACACCTTCAACATTGATGGTATGACGGGCGTGAAAGACCCTGCCAATATCTATGTGAACCGCGACATTGTGTCGTTCACCAACATCTTTATCGTCAGCAAGGAGAAGGGCGATAAGGGCGACCTGTATAAGGTGAACGAGGTACCTCACGGCAATCTCTCGAAAGTCTGGTATCCCAGCCCCACGCTGAAGATGCAGCGTCGTATGACCATCTATACGCCCCCCGGTTATAACAAAGGCGGCAAGTATCCCGTGATGTATCTGCTTCACGGTTCTGGTGGCGATGAAAATGCCTGGAGCGAACTCGGTCGTGCTGCACAAATTCTGGACAACCTCATTGCTACTGGCAAGGCCAAACCTATGATTGTAGTGATGCCAAATGGTAATCCCAATTGTCAGGCAGCGCCTGGTGAGTGGTCGTTCGGTATGTATACGCCGGGCTTCCGCGACGGAGGTACGGGTCCCACGACTCCTGCCGTTGCCACCATTCCAGAAAGTTTTATGGACATCGTGAACTACGTCGATGCCAACTATCGCACTATCAAGAAACGCGAGGGTCGTGCCGTATGCGGTCTCTCGATGGGTGGTGGCCACACCTTCCACGTAAGTCTGCTCTATCCCGACAAGTTCGACTATTATGGTCTCTTCTCTGCTGGTCTGCACTTGGCTAAAGGTGGTTATCAGGATTCGTTTGCAGAGCAAATCAAGGCTAACCCCGAGTTCGCTCAGCAGTCTGCGAAGCTCTTCGGCAGCAAGCCCAAGCTCTACTGGATGGGAATGGGTAACACTGACTTCCTCTATCAGAGCACTGTCGACCTGCGCAATTACTGGGATTCCAAGGGCTACAAGTATGAATACGTCGAGACCGACGGTGGTCATATCTGGCGCAACTGGCGCATCTACTTGACCATGTTTGCGCAGAAAGTCTTCAAATAGAACCACGAAATGAAGCAATCTCTTGCAAAGGCCTGTGTCGCCATTGTACTATCAATATTGCCAGCCTTACAAGTACAAGCACAGACGTTACACTACGACCAGCCTGCGCAGTATTTCGAAGAAGCGCTGGTAATAGGTAATGGTACAATGGGCGGCATCGTCTATGGTGGCACCCAGAAAGACCTGATTTCGCTGAACGACATCACGCTATGGACGGGTGAGCCGTGTAACATGAACGTCTATTCACCCGAGGCCTACAAAAGTATTCCCTTGATTCGCGAAGCTTTGAAGCAGGACGATTACAAGGAGGCCGACCGCTTGCAGCGTGACGTACAGGGACATTTCTCGCAGAACTATCAGCCGTTGGGACAACTCGCGATAGAATATCTCGACACCACGTTGGCGGTGACCAACTACCGGCGTTGGCTGGACATTGGCAATGCGACGGCTCACACGGAATATCGACGTGGAGGCTATCGTTATACAACGGAGTATTTTGCCACGAATCCTGACTCAGGAATTGTGATGCGTATCTCGACGGATAATCCCAAGGGCATTCAAGTGCGGTTGTCATTAAGTTGTCAGTTGCGGCACCATTGCAGCATAGAGGACGGTAATACGCTGGTAACGGATGGCTATGCTGGCTATGCCTCGCTGCCCAGCTATTACGATGCGAAAGAGAAGTTTGCCTATGATCCTGAGCGTGGCATACATTTCCGCACGAAGGTAAGGGTTAACGCTGATAAAACAAGGGTTGACAACGACGCTGTTGTGGCTTATGGCGACAAAGAGGTGACACTCTACATCGTTAATGGAACATCTTTCAATGGTTTCGACAAAGACCCCGTCAAACAAGGGCGTCCCTATGAGCAGATAGCTGATGGACGTTTGCGCCATATGCTCAGTGTATCTTACGACCAGTTAAAAAGCCGACATGTTGAGGACTACAAGAGCATTTATGATCGCGTGACATTGACGCTGGGAAGCGAAGGCGAGGATGTGCGTCCTACCGACATCCAGTTACGCGAATATGTTGACGAAAGCCGGTTCAACCCTTCATTAGAAGCACTCTATTTCCAATACGGACGCTACTTGCTTATCAGTTGTTCGCGAACGCCCAATGTACCGGCTAATTTGCAAGGACTATGGAACGAGAGCATTCTGCCACCTTGGTCGTGCAACTACACCAGCAACATCAACGTCGAGGAAAACTACTGGGCAGCCGAGACTGCCGCAATGCCTGAGATGCACGAGTCGTTGTTTACCTTCATGAAGGAACTGCAGGGCTCGGGCGAACTGACGGCAAAAGCTTACTACGGCGTGAATCGTGGCTGGTGTCTGGCTCATAATACCGACATCTGGGCAATGACATGTCCTGTAGGTCTGCATACCGGTGACCCGATGTGGGCTAACTGGAATATGGGCGGTGCTTGGCTCTCGACACATATCTGGGAGCACTATACCTTCTCGTTGGACAAGGATTTTTTGCGCGAGTATTATCCCGTATTGAAAGGTGCCGCCGAGTTTTGTCTGGGTTGGCTCGTACCACTCTCAGACTTTAGCTCTCAGCCCTCAGTCATCGACTATCTCATCACCGCTCCGGCAACCTCGCCAGAAAACTCCTTCGTCACCCCCGATGGTTATCACGGACGTACCTGCTATGGTGGTTTTGCCGATATCGCCATGATTCGCGAATGTGTTGGCGATGCTCGCGATGCCGCTATGGTTTTGGGCATTGACAAAGACTTCATTGCAGAGGCCGATGCAGCCTTGAAACGCCTGCATCCTTACAAGATTGGTAAAAAAGGCAATTTGCAGGAGTGGTTCTACGATTGGGAAGATGAAGACCCACATCACCGTCATCAAAGCCACCTCTTCGGCATCTATCCTGGTCACCGTCTTGACGATGGCGTGAATACGAAGAAGGCCATTCACCAAGCAGCCTCACGTACCCTTGAACTGAAGGGTGACCAAACGACGGGATGGAGCACTGGTTGGCGCGTGAACCTCTATGCCCGTCTGCATGATGCTAAGAATGCCTACCACATCTACAGAAAATTGCTATCCTATGTCAGTCCTGACGGCTATCACGGTTCTGATGCCCGTCGTGGTGGTGGCACCTATCCCAATCTACTCGATGCCCACTCGCCTTTCCAGATTGATGGAAACTTTGGCGGTTGTGCCGGTGTGGTGGAGATGCTGATGCAGAGCGACTTCCGTCTTGACAATAACGGACAACCTGTTGTCGCTATCGAATTATTGCCGGCCTTGCCCGCCAACTGGAAAGACGGTTCAGTGAAGGGTCTGCGAGCCCGTGGCGGTTATACCGTTGACATCACGTGGCGCGATGGTCAGGTTATCGACTACCGCATACGGAATCCCCACGGTGGGACTGTCACCATGTGTTATAATGGTAAGAAAGAGCAGGTGAAAGCCGATAAAGGGTAAGAGACAAATTAGTATAGCTTTATTTTAAGCTGGTATTTCTTGGTCTTGTCAATGGTGTATTTCTTCAACACGCCAGGACCGCAACTGCTGTTGCCCAAACCCATAACGGCACAATCGATGGAAAGGTAAGTCTTGCCTTGATCCTCGAGTTCGTAGTCGTGTGTTTTGCCCGCTAAGTATTGCGCAGAGTAAGGCAGGGCAGAGAACGAGAACGCTTTGTCGACAGCTTCTATGCGCAATGTCTTTCCTCGCTTTGTTTTCAGTTCGACCATCGTACAATCCTCATGGTTGCCTGAGTCCTGTGGACGGGGATAGTGCACGTATTGCTGACTGACTGTTGATTTCCATAATCCAGTAGGACACGACTCTTTGCGATCAGGATAGTTATCCCAAGGGCCACGACCATACCATGAAAGCTGCTCGTAGTCGCGAGGGAGTTCAATTAGGATTCCTAGACGTGGCAATGGTGGTAATGTATCGGGAATCTCGAAGGTGAACGTCAGTTCGTTGTTGAATTGCTCCATCGTCACAGGAATGGTCAGCGTATCCAGTCCGCAGCGCTTCCAGTCTTTCGCCAGCCAATTGCCAAAGCTCTTGTCATTGTCCGTTGGGGCGCGGAAGCACTGGGGGCGGATGTTTGATACCAATTGTGTCAGTTCAGCAGAAAGTGGCTTGTCCTTCAGTTTCTTCAGTTTGTAGGGCAACGATTGGGGAATCGGGTGCTCAGCAGTTTCTCCGTTCATCCTTGCAGACTCGCCATAGACGGCTTGCACCTCATAGTATTTGGGTGTCAGCGTGCGGTCACTCATCACAATGCCATTCATGCAAAACGCATGGAGGTTTGGCTTGTCGCCAAAATCACCACCATAAAATACTGCTCCCTTTGGTGCGGTAGCCGATTCTTCACTCTTCACTCTTAACTCTTCACTTAAAATAATTCCCTGATCTACCCAATCCCAGATAAAACCACCCAGCATACGCGGATTCGAATTGATTTCGTCCCAATACTCCTTAAAGTTACCAAGGGCATTACCCATGCAATGCGCATATTCACTGGTGAGCACGGGGCGCGGACCACCGTCGCTCCCAACCCATACACAGTGATCGCCAGTTCGGCTGGCGATTTCCAACAATCGCTCCCAACGGGCATTCTCTGCACGTTCCTGATCACTACCCTCAGGGATACCTGGATTCAGGTATTCTTCCATGACACGAGGATAGAAACGTGAGATGACGTCAACTGTCGATGGGTCGGGCATTTCCTCTCCCTTACCAGTATAATTGCCCTGCGCTCCCTCATAATGTACAGGACGCGTGGGGTCGAACTCATGAAGCCAAGCAGACATCGCAGCTTGGTTAGGACCATAACCACTCTCGTTACCCAAACTCCAGAAAATAACGGACGGATGATTCTTGTCACGCTCAGCCATCCGGATAGCCCTATCGAGGAAAGCGTCACCCCAGTCTGGCGTAGACGCCAACGTGCCTCGCAAACCATGCGTCTCGCAATCGGCCTCATCCATCACATACATGCCCATCGAATCGCAGAGTTCATACCAGCGCGGACAATTGGGATAGTGCGCCAATCGTACGGCATTGATATGGGCAGCTTTCATCAGTCGGAGGTCTTGAAGCATACGCTCCTCAGTCATCACACGGGCCGTATAAGGATCGTGCTCATGACGATTGACACCACGAATCTTGATGGCCTTGCCATTGATAAGCAGTTGGCCGCCTTTAATGCGGATATCGCGGAAGCCCACTTTCAGCTCAGTGTTCTCGACGGTTTGGCCGTCGAGACCTTTCAGTTCCAATTTCAGCGTATAAAGATTGGGATGTTCCGCACTCCAGAGGCGAGGATTGTCCACCTTGATTTCCATACGATTGAACTTACGATAGCCCCGCTGAGGGTACCACTCGTTCATACGGGCGGCCTTGTGTTGGAGGTCGAGGACTTCGTCTGTTGCGACTGAGTCGCAACACACTGTAGAGGAGCCGTCGAGGAGGGTTGCCACAAGACGGTAGCCCTCACCCGTTTCGCCATGATAGACAGAGAACTGCGGATTGACAGCCAGCGTCCACTGTTTATCGGCTGGCGTCGTCCTTACAGCCACGTCCCTCAGCCTGACGTTAGGCGTATGATAGAGTAACACATCACGATGGATGCCACCAAAGCGCCAGAAGTCCTGATCCTCAAGATAGGAGCCGTCGCTGTATTTATACACCTCAATAGCTATCTGGTTCTCACCTTTCTTAATATAAGGAGTGACGTTAAATTCCGAAGGTTCCATCGAACCCTGACTATACCCTATCCTATGACCATTGACCCATACGTAGAAGGCAGACATAACGCCCTCGAAGCGCAGGAAGGTTTGGCCAGCGGAAGTGTCAGCGGGAGAACCGCTGACCGCAAACCAACTATCAGGAAGGACAAACGTACGGCGATACTGACCTGTGGGGTTGCGCTCCACGTAGGTCGTCCAATCCTGTTTAGGCTCTCGCATCACATAAGGAGGATCTATCTTGAACGGATAGCCTGCAGAAATATAAATCGGTGTACCATAACCGTTCACTTCCCAATTGGCAGGCACAGCCAATGTTGCCCACTGTGAATCATCGTAATTAGTACGATAAAAGTCTTTCACGCGTTCATCAGGAGTCTTCGTCCAACGAAATCTCCATTGGCCATTCAGCGACAAAGTCCTGTCGCCTTGATGTTCACCAAAAGGAATAAAATACGCTCGTGCTGGCTCACGATTGATTTGCAACACATGGTTGTCTTCCCAATCGTGATGTTGTTCC
>JAEEGG010011024.1_pt1 | contig 19827 bp, 10 predicted proteins | sample 9134161 | NCBI WGS metagenome assembly JAEEGG01 (sample SAMN16246543, study PRJNA631951) | gut metagenome | biome: gut microbiome; feature: rumen; material: CR-attached | host: Bos | place: Iran: Karaj | collected 2018-10 | reverse complement strand
CCTTCATGCCCGCCGGGCGGCGGACCTACATGGACCTCCTGATGCCCATCATCGGCGCCAAGTTGCCGGACAAGACCCAGATGTACTTCTACGACCTGAACGGCAAGCTCAGCTGGATTGCGGGCGAGAAGGACCGCGTGTACCTGAGCGCCTTCAGCGGCAAAGACGTGTTCGGCTTCAGCATGCAGGAGTTCAACCTCGCGGAGATGGTGTTCGGCTTCGCGAACCACACGCAGTCGCTGCGATGGAACCACCAGTACTCGCCCAAGCTCACCTCCGACCTGATCCTCTATAACTCCCTGTACCGCAACGACATCGGCACGGAGATGGACAGCGCCGACTTCGACACCCGGCAGGAGATCCGCGAGAGCGGCGTCAAGGCCGCCTGGACCTGGTACATCAACGGGAACAACACCCTCAAGGCAGGCCTCCAGGCTGCCTGGTACGGGGTCGTCCCCGGCAACACGAAACCCCGGAACGACGAGTCGATGGTCAAGGAAGTCTCCATCCCCGAGAACTTCGCCTTCCAGCCGGCCGCCTACCTGCAGAACGAGCAGAAGATCGGGCCGATGACCCTCCGCTACGGCCTCCGCTTCGCCACCTTCACCGCCCTCGGCCCCACCGAGCAGAAGTACTTCGACCCGGAAACGCACAAGCTGGTCCGGTCGGAGCAGGTGGAGAAAGGCAAGGCCATCGCCACCTTCTCCGGCCTCGAGCCGCGCATTTCCGCCTCCTTCCCCTTCTCGGACAACTTCTCCGTCAAGGGCGCCTGGGTGCGGTCCTTCCAGTATCTCCAGCAGTCGCGCATCAGCATCACCGGCAGCCCGGTGGACGCCTGGTTCACCGCCTCCCCGAACGTGGAGCCGCAGCGCTCGGACCAGTTCTCGCTGGGCCTGAACGCCCTCCTGTCGGGCGAGGCGCTCCAGCTCTCCCTGGAGGGTTTCTACAAGAACAACCGGAACACGATGGACTTCGTGGACAACCCCGGCCTCGTCCTGGCCGATCCGGACCGGGAAGGCCTCCTCCGTTTCGGAAAATCCTGGTCCTACGGCGCCGAGCTCATGCTCAAGTACGATTTCGCCCGCTGGAACGGCTGGCTGGCCTACACCTGGTCCCGGGCCTGGTACGACATCCCGGAACTGAACGGCGGCAAGCCTTACCCGTCCCCGCTGAACCACGAGCACGCGGTGAACTTCGTCCTTACCTACGACTTCTCCAAGCGGTGGTCCGCCTCCACCGAATGGGTCTTCTACAGCGGCTCCCCCACCACTTATCCCGTGGGCCGGTTCAACTACATGAACCGCTGGGTGCCCGTCTATTCCAGCCGCAACGAGGACCGGTTGCCGGACTACCACCGGATGGACGTGTCCCTGACCTACCGCACCAAGCGGCGCGCAGCCGGAAAGCGCTGGTCATCCGAATGGAACCTGTCGGTGTACAACGCCTATTCCCGGCACAACGCCTGGTCCATCGCCTTCACCTACAGCGAGAAGGACAAGGAAGCGCAGTCGGCGAAGATCTATCTCTTTACCGCCATCCCTTCCCTGTCCTGCAACATCCAGTTCTGACCATGAGAAAGTACCTGTTCCCCCTCCTCGCTTGCATCCTGTGCGCCTGCACGGAGAAGGTCGACCTCCGCTCGCGGTCGGACTACCACGACTACCTGGCGATCGAGGCCACCCTCACCGACCGGCCGGAAGATCCGCAGCAGATCGTCCTCTCCCGGACCATCTCCTACTTCCATACCGAGATCCAGCCGATGGTGCACGGGGCATCTGTGACCGTCAACGACGTGACATTCAGCGAAAAACAGCCCGGCATCTACAGGGCTCCTGAAGGTTATGCCTGCGAGCCCGGCGTGGAATACAAGCTCCGCATCCGGCTCCCGGAGGGCGACACGTACGAGGCCGAGGCCGAGATGCCCGAGGCCGGCTTCCGGATGGACGCCATCGACTACGCCTTCGCCGGCGGGATGACGATGGATTCCGACAGCTTGTGGACCGTGGCCGTATGGGGGCTTGAAAAGGACATCGACAGCTATTACCTGCTCACGCACGCCGTGAACGGCAACTACCCGCCTTTCTCGATGGCCCTGGTCTCCGACGACAAGTTCTTCAACTCCAACGACGTAAAAGGCTTCCCGATCACGGCGCTGCTGCAGTCCGAATACCTGCGGAAGGAGTACGGCGACTGTTTCAAATACCTGGAGCGGGGCGACGAGATTACCCTGGAAATCTGGACTTTGGACAAGGGATACTACGACTTCCTGCTGTCCCTGACGATGAACAGCGTCTCCATTCCGCTCTTCACGCCCCAGCCGGCGAACGTGCCCACCAACATCCGCGGCGAGCACGTGCTGGGCTACTTCGCGGTCTGCCCCGTCGCCCGCGCGAGCGTCGAGGTAGAAGACCCCTTCCGGCCGTATTTCAAGCGGATGTTTCCTTTCCTATAGCAGTTCCTCGAACAGTTCCTTGCACCGGCCCGGCACGATGATGTGGTGGTTGCCGATGGGATCCGTGAGGAAATAGCGGGCGTCCTCGGGCCTCAGCTGAAGCACGACCTGCGTACGGCAGAGATTCTGTTCGTATTGATTGCCAATGAGTTCCCCTTCCGCAATAAAGTGACGCTTGAGGTCGCCGGAGACCTTGAAGACGGTCACCGGACCCTCCGGGAACACGCCGTGGATGCCCACGCCGATGCCGGATTCGAAGTGCGTGTCGAACTGCCAGTTCTCCACCATGTTGAACGGGATGGTGCAGTGCGCGAAGAGGATGCGGCCGGTCTCCACGTCGATCTGCGCCGGATTCGCCTGGAAGCCGGAGACGCCGGTGAGGGCGTGGGCGATCATCATCGACAGGAGCGCCGGGACGTCGCCTTCGCAGCTGGCGGGAACGTCCTCCGAGTTGAAGCAGGACAGGGCCAGGCAGCCGGTGTTGCCGACGGTGGTAAGCAGGTCGAAGCAGCGGAGCGTGAAGGCGTCCAGCCGGTGCCGTTCCACGAGGGCCTTCAGGGCCCGGTAGATCTTGACGGCGCCGGGATAGGCTTCCCGGACCTCCGGGGCCATCGGCTCGTCGGCCGGGGCGGGCGCGCCGTCGGCCTTGCCGATCTCCACCAGGAGCTCTTCCATCGGCACTTCCTCCATCCGGACGCCGAGCTTGTCCAGCACCGCCATCGGGTCCGCCTGGCTGGCGATGAGCCAGTCGGAAGGCTGGCCGACGACGCCGATGCGCATGTCCTTGAGCCGGGCGCGGGCTTCCTGCACCGTGGCGAGCACCTGGATCCGCCGGGCGACATAGGCGTCGGAGCCGTGCAGGACCTCGCCCTTGAGCCCCTGCTGGCGCAGGTAGGACAGGATTTCCAGCGACGCGGCCAGGGAGTTGCTCTTGCCGGAGGTCAGGAGGTAGTACCGCTCGGTGCCGCGGGCCAGCATCTCGGGCAGCAGGGCCTTGAAGAAGCCCTCCGCTCCGCCGGTGCGGACGTAGATGAGGTCCAGGGTATGCGTGCCGAAATCGGAAAAATCGGCCCCGCGGAACACGAAATCCCCCTCCGGGAAGACACTTTTCAGGAACTCGTCGGAGAGTTTGGAAACGGACGCCTCGTCGTGGAGGCCGGAAGTGATGGTATAGACGGCAATGCTCATGGTCGGATACGAAAAAAGGGAAAGCTGATTACATCGCACCGCTACGACCTCCTACCCTTGCTGCATTCCTGCCCTGGGGGAGTTCAGAGGGAGCTGGTCGTGTAAGACTTTCCCGTTGCAAAGGTAGTCATTTTTCCGCGACTACCAAATTATTCCACTTTCAAACTGTCGAAGATCAGGGGCAGGAGGTCCTCCACCTTGGCGAACTTGTAGATGGCGTGCGAGCCGATGAGGATGACTTTCAGCGGGTGGCCGTACAGGCGCTGGTACTCGGCCATCACCTGGCGGCAGGCGCCGCAGGGCGCGGCGGGCATTTCGCAGACTTCGTCCCCGTTCGCCCCCACGATGGCCAGCGTGTCGAAGGCCACGCCGGGGTGGTTCGCGCCGGCGGCGAACATCGCGGTGCGCTCCGCGCAGAGGCCAGAGGGATACGCGACATTTTCCTGGTTGGCGCCCAGGACGACGGTCCCGTCCACCAGGCGGAGGGCGGCGCCCACGCGGAACTTGGAGTAGGGAGAGTAAGAGCCGGCCCGCGCCCGGAGGGCGGCGGCGACCAGTTCCCGGTCCTGGGGTTCCATCTCGTCGGGGGTGGAATACTCGGTGTAATCGATGGTGATGCGTCTGTCGGTCATAGTTCTCAAAAATAGGAAATATTTTTGGAAATCATTACTTTTGCAGGTGAAAATCGCACGAAATGGCAGCTTCCGCCCCTGAAAATGGCAAAATCAAAGTCTGCGTCGGCCTGTCCGGCGGCGTGGACTCCTCCGTCGCCGCCCTCCTCCTGAAGGAGCAGGGCTACGACGTCTTCGCCATGTTCATGCAGAACTGGCACGAGGCCGACGCCACCCTCCACGGCGACTGCGAGTGGGAGGAGGACCGCTTCGTGGCGGAGCTCGTCGCCCGCAAGATCGGCATCCCGTTCTATTTCGTGGACCTGTCCAAGCAGTACCGCCAGCGGGTCGTGGACTATATGTTCGACGAGTACGCGAAGGGCCGCACCCCGAACCCGGACGTCCTGTGCAACCGGGAGATCAAGTTCGACGCCTTCCTCGCCGTCGCGGAGAAATACGGGGCCGACTATGTCGCCACCGGCCACTACTGCCGCAAGGAACCCGTCCTGGACGCCGCCGGGAAGCCGGTCCTCGCCGAGGACGGCGAGCCGCTCTACCGGCTGCTGGAAGGCGCGGACCCCAACAAGGACCAGTCCTATTTCCTGTGCCAGCTCACCCAGGCGCAGCTCCGGAAGGCGCTCTTCCCCATCGGGGACATCGCCAAGCCGGAAGTGCGGCGCATCGCCAAGGAGGCGGACCTCCCGTCGGCGGAAAAGAAGGATTCCCAGGGCATCTGCTTCGTGGGCAAGGTGGACCTCCCCACTTTCCTGAAGCAGAAGCTCCGTTCCGTGGAAGGCGACATCATCGAAGTCTACGACGCCTGGTATGCCGATGATAACCTATATCAGTGGCAGCAAAGCGTCCTGGACGGGCTCCTCCGCGACGGCGTCGCGCTGGACCGCACCGTCCGCTACGCCCCGGAGGAAAAGGTCCTGACCACGGACGGCAAGCCCCTGGGCGAGAGCCTCTTCGACCTGGACAAAGCCGCCGCGCTCACGGACGAGGAGCTCCTGCGACTCGCCACGCCGCTCCATTACGAGATCCGTTTCGAGTACGAGACCTACCGCAGCGGCAAGAAACATATCAAGAAAACCCGCCTGAAGGCCAATCCCTACGGCGCCATCGTCGGCAGTCACGAGGGGGCGCAGTTCTACACGATCGGCCAGCGCAAGGGCCTCGGCGTGGGCGGCCACGCGGAGCCGGTCTTCGTCATCGACACGGACACCGAGACCAACACGGTCTATGTGGGCGAAGGCCACGAGCACAAGGGACTCAGCCGCTTCTGCCTCCGCATCGACCCGTCCGAGGTCCACTGGCTCCGCACCGACCTCGCGATGGCCGTCGGCGAGATGCGCCGCTGCCGCGTCCGCATCCGCTACCGCCAGCCCCTGCAGGGCGCGACGCTGCTCCGCCGCGAAAACGGCCTCTTCCTCCTCTTCGACGCCCCCCAGCGCGGCATTTCCCCGGGCCAGTTCGCCGTCTGGTACGACGGCGAGGAGATGCTCGGCAGCGGCGTCATCGCCTGACAATCCGCCCAAATATCCGCCCTTCTCCATCAAATCAATATGATTTGGTGGATTTTTTAACAGTTTTTGAAAATTTTTTCTAACTTTGCCACCTATTGCACCCAAAGGTGAACGACTAAATTTTTACTATAGTTTTTATTAATCTATCATCTTATGAGAAAATCTGTTAAGTCGATCATCGCGGTGGCGCTCGCTGCGCTCGCCGTGATCGGATGCGCCAAGCAGAGCGAGCTCGACAAGGTCAGCTCGCGCCTGGATGGCATCGAGAACCGCGTCGGCGTTCTCGAAGAGGCTGTCAAGCAGCTCAATGAGAAGGACATTCCTGGTCTCCAGGCTCTGGTCCGCGCCATTCAAGACAACATTACCGTCACCGCCGTGGTGGAAACCGAGAGCGGTTACGTGATTTCCTTCTCCGACGGCACCACCGCCACCCTCCGGAACGGCAAGGACGGCCAGAACGGCCGCGACGGTGTCGACGGTATCGACGGCATCAATGGCACCAACGGCACCGACGGTAAGGACGGTAAGGACGGTAAGGACGGTGTCGACGGCCAGACGCCCGTCATCGGCATCACCCTCGTGGACGGTGTCTATGTCTGGACCGTGAACGGCGCAATCCTGAAGGACGACGCCGGCAAGCCCATCCCCGTCACCGGCAACAACGGCAAGGACGGCGAAGACGGTGAGGACGGCGTGGACGGCATCACCCCGCAGTTCGGCATCCTCGACGGTCACTGGGTGGTCTCCTATGACAATGGCGACACCTGGAAGACCCTCGGCCTCACGAGCGACACCGACTACTCCGCCTACATCGACCCCGACAAGGAGACCGATGACTACATCGTCCTCGTGGTCGGCGCGACCGAGGTCCAGATCCCCAAGGAGAAGGCCTTCACCCTCACCTTCACGACCATCGAGAACAACGGTGTCAAGGCCGGCCAGACCGCGTCCTTCCCCTACACCATCGCCGGTGTCAACGCTTCCGACGAGACTGATGTCGACGTGATCGGCATCGTCGGCGACTGGACGGCCGAGGTCGTTCCCGCCGACAACGCGTCCGGCGTCCTGAAGGTCACCGCCACCGAGAGCGAGACCGCCAAGGTCACCGTCTACGCGGCGAACCACAAGGGCAAGGCCGACATCCGCACCCTCAAGTTCGAGGGCGGCGTCCTCGAGGCCATCATCGAGACCCACGACATCGAATGGGAAGGCGGCGAGCTCGCCCTCACCGTCAAGACCAACATGGCCTACGACGTGTACATCCCCAACAGCGCCAAGTCCTGGATCACCGTCGCTCCCACCCGCGTGCGTGAGGACAACCTGACGATCACCGTCGCCAAGAACGAGACCGGCGCCTACCGCACCGCCACCCTCGAGGTGCTCGATCAGGACTACAACACCGTCAAGGAGATCGAAATCCTCCAGTATGCCAATCCCGAGGCCGCTACCGACCTCGCTTCCGTCGTCGCCCTCCCGGATGACAAGCCGGTGCAGGTCAACGCCGTGACGGTCGTCGCCGCCTCCAAGGCCAGCACCATCGTCACCGACGGCGAGAACTTCTCCTATGTGGCCGGTTACACCGGCAAGCCGGGCACCGTGATCGACGTCACCGGCACCAAGAAGACCGACGACCTGGGTCTCGGCTATGTCGAGGCCACCGAGGTGAAGGAGAACGCCGAGGCCACGCCGGCCGAGGTGAACAAGAAAGACTCCTATTATTATTATGGTTTCGGCGCCAATGGCTTCACCTACTTCTACACGGCCAACAACGGCTACGTGTCCGAGAATGAAGGCGTGTACTACGTGACCGCGCTCGAGGAGCCCCAGCAGTTCGTGATCGAGAATCCGACGCAGGACCTGAGCGCCCTGGTGGGCAAGTTCGTCGCGATGAGCGGCTGGGTCAAGGCCGTCGACTACGAGTATGGCGTGAAGGAGGACATCGTCACGGTCCTGACCGACGTCCGCGAAATCGTGCTCGCCGAGGAGACCGGCTGGAAGCCGTACTATGGCGGCACGACCACCGTCGAGCCCGGCTATCCCGAGCTGATCGGCAACGAGGTGTCCAACCCGACCGAAGGCAGCTACTATATGCTTTCCGTCTTCCCGGAGGCGACTGTCGCCGAATATTCCAGCATGGAAGAATTCGTCGCCGCCGCCACCTATAACACTTCCGACGGTTTCCTCTTCGACCTGACCTACTATGGCATGAACGGCTATCCGTATGACGTCGTTTTCTCCGAGTTCTTGCACACCGAATCCGCGAAAGAGTATTACAGGGACTTCGGCTACGGCAAGTTCTACATCCTCGCCACGGGTATGGATGCGGAAGGCCGCCTCAGCGGCAAGTATGCCGTGACCTCCTTCGAGAAGGAGAGCCCGTATGCCAAGGCCGCCTACGAAGACTTCCTGGGTGAATGGACCTACACCTCCGCCAGCGGCTCCGAGGTTTGGACCATCAAGGAGAAAGAGAACGGCAGCACCTACACCATCGAAGGAATCAGCAAGACCCAGCCGGTCGGCGGTGTTTACCCCGAGGCCGTGTACGATGCCGAGAACGGCTCGTTCACCCTCTCCTGCCAGGCGCTGGGCGAGTTCGACTATTCCGGCTACCATATCGTCGACCACCTGACCGCCGTCTGGTACAACGCGGCCGGCAAGCATAACGACAATGCCGATTATATGCTTGACCCGCTCATCGCGACCGCCTATCTCTGCAAGGACGGTTCTGTGGAGGTTGTTCCCAGCAATGATAACTGGGGCCCGCTGGAGGGAATGGCCTACATTGGCTATATCCCGGAGGATGAAGAACTTCACCTCAACTACTCCAACTCCACCAAACTCCCCGGAACGCTCTCCAAGGGCACTCAGGAGATGGACCCCAACTACGCCAAGTGGCTGGGTACCTGGACGGTGGATGACGTCACGCTGACGATCAGCGAGAAGAGCATGAACCAGACCTACAATGTCTCCGGCTTCGAAGGCTGGGACTTCGAGACGCGTTTCAAGGACGGAAAGATGGAGTTCTTCGACCAGGTGGTCTACACCGAAGGCACGTATCAGGTCACCATGCTCGGCCTGGACGACGATGGCGAAGGCTACATCGTGTACGGTGACCAGAACAACGGCGGACTGCTTGCCACGGCGACCCTGAACGAAGCCGGCACCAGCGCCAGCCTGGTGGGTGCCGAATTCGACGCGGTCTATTCCGGTCAGTCTTACCACGAGCGCATTGTGCAGCTGCTCATGCTTCTTGTCGACACCTCAAGCGGCAAAGTCTACGACCTGACTGACGATCCCAAGGCGATCGAAATGCCGACGACGATGGTCAAGGCCGCCTCTTCTTCCGTGAAACCGGCCTCGAGCGCCGCCCCCACCAGCGTCAAGGGCACGGGCGTCCTGTATACCGGCCGCGTGAAAGCGCTCCGCAACCTGGAAATCCGTCCGGTCAGCAAGGCCACCAAGCCGGCCGCCAAGCAGAATGCTCCCAAGTCCGCCCGCAAGAGCGGAAACTCTATCGAGAAAGCCGTCAAGTTCTAAGCCTCTCGCTTATTCCCTATCGAATTGTTTATGAATAAATTGAGATATATTCTCACGCTACTGGCGCTTGCGTTCACGGCGTTGGTCGCACTGGCCCAGAACCGTACGGTCCGGGGCAATGTGACCTCCGCCGCGGACGGGGCCCCGGTCCCGGGCTGCTACGTGTCCGTCGAGGGCACGAAACTCGGCGGCATCACGGACCTGGACGGTAACTTCGAGATCAAGAACGTTCCCGAAAGCGCCCAGTACGTCGTCGCGTCCTTCATGGGCGCGAAAGATGCCCGTGTCGCGATCACGCCCAACATGAAGATCGTCCTCGAGGACGATGCCGAAATCCTGGAAGGCGCGGTCGTGAACGGTATGTACACGGTGGACCGCCGCATGAACACCGGTTCCGCCGTGAAAGTGGATGCCAAGGAAGCGAACATCAGCGGTATGGCGGATATCTCCCGCTCCCTCGAGGGACGTGCGGCCGGCGTGTCCGTGCAGAACGTCTCCGGTACGTTCGGTACCGCCCCGAAGATCCGCGTCCGCGGCGCCACCTCCATCTACGGTTCCTCCAAGCCCCTGTGGGTCGTGGACGGCGTGATCATGGAAGATGTCGTGGACGTGAGCGCGGACGACCTGTCGTCCGGTGACGCCAACACCCTGATCTCCTCGGCCATCGCCGGCCTGAACTCCGACGATATCGAGAGCTTCGACATCCTCAAGGACGGTTCCGCCACTTCCATCTACGGTGCGCGCGCCATGGCGGGCGTCATCGTCATCACGACCAAGAAGGGTTCCTCCGGATCCAGCAAGATCAGCTACACCGGCGAATACACCTATCGGCTCAAGCCCAGCTACAACACCTTCAACATCATGAACTCCCAGGACCAGATGGAAATCTACCAGGAGCTCCAGCAGAAGGGTTACCTGAACTACGCCGAGACGGCCAACGCCAGCAACAGCGGTATCTACGGCAAGATGTACCAGCTGATCACCCAGTACGACGAGTCCAGCGGCTCCTTCGGCCTCGCGAACACCGAGGCGGCGAGAAACGCCTACCTCCGCGCCGCCGAGTTCCGCAACACGGACTGGTTCGACATCCTGTTCAACAACACGATCCAGCACAACCACTCGGTGAGCGTTTCCGGCGGTTCCGGGAAGGGCACCTACTACGCCTCCCTGTCCGCCCTCGCCGATCCGGGCTGGACCAAGCAGAGCTCGGTCAGCCGCTACACCGGCAACCTGAACGTGACCTACAAGCTCTCCGAGAAACTCACGGCGAACCTCATCAGCAACGCCTCCTACCGCAACCAGCGCGCGCCCGGTACCATCAACAGTGAAATGGACGTGGTCTCCGGCGAGGTGAAGCGTGACTTCGACATCAACCCGTACTCCTACGCGCTGAACACTTCCCGCGCGCTGGACCCGGACGAGTTCTACACCCGCAACTACGCGAAGTTCAACATCCTGCACGAGCTCGACAACAACTACATCGACCTGAAGGTCCACGACCTCCGCGTGCAGGGCGAACTGAAGTACAAGCCGTTCGCGCACCTGGACCTGAGCGCCCTGGCCGCCTACAAGGCCACCACCACCTCCCAGGAGCACTACATCAAGGATGCGGCCAACCAGGCCCTCGCCTACCGCGAGATGTCCACCGCCGCCATCCGTGACGTCAACCCGTTCCTGTACACGGACCCGGAGAACCCGTACGCCCTGCCGGTGACGGTCCTCCCCGTGGGCGGTATCTACGAGCGTTCGGACAACAGCATGGACAGCTGGGACATCCGTACCACGGCCACCTACAACAACACGTTCTTCAACGACCACATCGTGAACCTGTTCGGCGGCGCCGAGGTCAACAACATCGACCGCCACAGCATCTGGTTCCGCGGCTGGGGCATGCAGTACGATTTCGGCGAGATCGCCAACTACGACTGGCGCGTGTTCAAGCAGGGTTCCGAGGAGAACACCCAGTACTTCACGATCTCCAACACCAGCAGCCGCAGCGTCGCGTTCTTCGCGAACGGCACCTATTCCTACAAGGGCCGCTACACCCTCAACGGCACCTACCGCTATGAGGGCACGAACGGTCTGGGCAAGGCCCGCACCGCCCGCTGGCTGCCTACGTGGAACGTCTCCGCCGCCTGGAACATGCACGAGGAGAACTGGATGAAGTCCCTGTACCCGACGATCACCCACCTGAGCCTCAAGGGTTCCTATTCCCTGACCGGCGACCGCCCGAGCGTCACGAACGCGGAAGTGGTCATCGGTTCCACGAACCCCTGGCGTCCGTTCGCCGACGACAAGGAGTCTTCCCTGTACATCTCCGACATGGCCAACCAGTCCCTCACCTACGAGAAGAAGCACGAGCTGAACCTCGGTTTCGAGGCCGGTTTCTTCGACAACCGGATCAACCTCACCTTCGACTGGTACAAGCGTAACAACTACGACCTGATCGGCCCCGTCACGACCGTGTACGGCGTCCGCCTGGGCAATGTCGCGTCGATGGCCTCCAACGGTTTCGAGATCTCCCTGACGACCAAGAACATCCAGACCAAGGATTTCTCCTGGACGACCAACTTCATCTATTCCCACACGAAGAACCAGGTCACCCAGCTGGAGAGCCAGGTCCGCGCGTTCGACTTGATTTCCGGCACCGGTTTCGCCTTCGAGGGCTATCCCGTCCGGAGCCTGTTCTCCTACCAGTTCACCGGCCTGAACTCGGAAGGTCTCCCGACGTTCATCAACGAAGCGGGCGAACCCACCGTGTCCGACGTGTACTTCCAGGAGCGTGACAAGGACCTCCTGAAGGAGAACCTGCTCTATTCCGGCAGCGTGGATCCCACCGACGTCGGTTCCCTGGGCAACATCTTCTCCTGGAAGGGCTTCCGGCTCAACGCCTACATCACCTATTCGTTCGGCAACGTGATCCGTCTGGATCCCGTGTTCCGCAGTACGTACGACGACCTCAACTCGATGCCGCGCGAATTCAAGAACCGCTGGACCATCCCCGGTGACGAGGCGAAGACCGACATCCCGGTCATCGCCAGCTACTGGCAGAACCGCATCTACGCCAACAGCAGCTCATACCTGAGCTATGCGTACAACGCCTACAACTATTCCGACGCCCGCATCGCCCGCGGCGACTTCGTCCGGCTCAAGGAGCTTTCCCTCTCCTATGATTTCCCGAAACGGATCGTCGAGAAGATGAAGCTCGGCACCCTCGGTCTCAAGGTCCAGGCGACCAACCTCTTCCTCCTGTATGCCGACAAGAAGCTGAACGGCCAGGATCCTGAATTCTACAACACCGGCGGTGTGGCTGTTCCGCTCGCGAAGCAGTTCACCTTCACCCTCCGGATCGGCCTTTAATGAATGGGAGGAATGACTATGTTGAAAATGAACAACTTACTCAAATCTACCATCGCCGTCATCGCCCTCGTCGGCCTGACGGCCTGCGACAAGTTCCTGGACAAGATGCCCGACAACCGGGCCGAGATCAACTCCCCGGAGAAAATCCGTGCGCTGCTGACCTCCGCCTACTCGACCGGAACCTACCTGTACTTCAGCGAATACATGTCGGACAACGTGGACAACATGGGTGACGACAACCCCGGAACGAACCGTTCGGTGGACCAGTTCTACACCTGGGCCGACGTCACGGAAGTCGGCAACGACAGCCCGAAGAGTTTCTGGGAAAGCGGCTATGAGGCGATCAACCACGCCAACCAGGCCCTCGAGGCGATCGAGAAGCTGGCCGGTTGCGAAGGCGAACTCTCCGTCTCCGCCATCGAGAAGGCGGGACTGACCGCGGAAATGGCCGAGGCGCTGCTGTGCCGCGCCTACAACCACTTCATGCTGGTCAATTTCTTCAGCCTGAACTACAACGCAAACACCAGCGACAAGGACCTCGGCGTCCCCTACATCGACCGCGTCCCCGTGGAGCTGAACCCCAAGTATGACCGCGGTACGGTCGCGGAGGTCTACGAGAAGATCGACCAGGACCTCCGGATCGCCCTCCGCTATGTCAGCGACAGCTATTATCTGGTGCCCAAGTACCATTTCAACGTCAAGGCGGCCTACGCGTTCGCCTGCCGGTTCTACCTCTTCTACGAGAAATGGGACCTGGCGGCCGATTATGCGACCAAGTGCCTGGGTTCCCAGCCCGCGCAGGTGCTCCGCAACTGGAAGTACCGCAACGGCCTGGAGAAGGACATGGACGTGAAGTCCAACGACTACATCAAGTCCTCCTATGACGCGAACCTGATGCTGGTCACCGCCTACACCGGCTTCGGCTATTATATGGGCTATCCCGGCATCACGAAGTACTCCCACAACTCCTTCCTGAACTTCACGGAGATGCACTACGCGCAGAACATCTGGGGCAACACCGAGACCGGTTGGCGCAACGTGTATTCCTGGTACTGGGAAGCGCCGGAATGGTACAGCGGTTCCACCTTCGACCAGCTGGTCTACTGGAAGATCCCGTACCTGTTCGAGTACACCGATCCCGTGGCCCGTATCGGTTACGCCCACGCGGTGTATCCGGCGTTCACCACCGACGAAACCCTCCTCAACCGCGCCGAAGCCTACATCATGCTGGGCCGGTATGACGAGGCGGCCGCCGACCTGGACACCTGGACGCACAATCTCATCAAGCCGCAGAACTTCTCCGAGACCCTGACGCCCGAGTACATCCACGAGTTCTACAAGAACGTCGAGTACTGGACGCCCGAGGTTCCGTCCATCAAGAAGCACCTCCACCCGGCCTTCTCCATCGGTGGCGAAGGCGAGCTCCGCGAAAGCATGCTCCAGTGCGTGCTCGGCTTCAAGCGCATCGAGAATGCGGCCCAGGGCCTCCGCTGGCTGGATGTCAAGCGGTACGGCATCGAAATCACCCGCCGCACCCTCGAGCCGGATCCGGCCGCCGGCCAGTACGACGCCGCTTTCAAGATCCTCAAGGGTGACGTGGACGTGCTGAAGGTCGACGACCCCCGTCGCGCCATGCAGATCCCGCCGGACATCCAGACCGCCGGTATCGCGCCGAATCCCCGTTAATCTTTAATGCGGAAAGTTATGAAGAAATTGATATACAGCATCACCATCGTCCTGGCCGCCCTCGCCGCCTCGTCCTGTCAGCGTGACGTGATCGAGCCGGAGAGCGTGATCAAGGATTCCACGGTGGAAATGAACGACTTCGACCGGTGGCTGGAGGTGAACTTCCTGAAGCCCTACAACATCGAGTTCAAATACCGCTACGCGCTGAACGAGTCCGACATGGGTTACTATACGGTCCCGGCCGACGTCAATTCGTCCGTCATCTATGCGCACCTGGTCAAGTACCTGTGCATCGACACGTATGACGAGATCGCCGGCGTGTCCTTCACCCGGTCCTACTTCCCCAAGATGTTCTTCCTGATCGGCACCTGGGAGTACCGCAACAACGGCAGCATCGTCCTCGGCACCGCCGAGGCCGGCAAGAAGATCATGCTCGCCGGCGTGAACGAGCTCCCGCTCGTCTTCCAGTACTACGAAGGCGCCGAGCTGGACGACTACCTGAACACCTATTACATCAAGACCATCCACCACGAGTTCACGCACATCCTGAACCAGACCAAGGAGTTCTCCGACGCGTTCAAGCAGATCACTTCCCCCACCTATGTCGCGGACGCCTGCTTCGACACGGACCAGTACTGGCGCGGCCGCGGCTACATCACCGCCTACGCCCAGTCCGAGCCTCGCGAGGATTTCGCCGAGCTGCTCTCCGAGTACGTGACGCACAACGCGGCCTGGTGGGACGAGCAGATCTCCGCCGCCTCCAAGGAGACGGCCGAGGTCCGCAAGACCGACCCGTCCGCCGAGGACGGCGCCACCCTGATCGAGTCCAAGATCGACATCGTGCGCAACTACATGCAGGATGCCTGGAACATCGACATCGACGTGCTCCGGGACATCATCAACCGCCGGATGGCCGACGTGGTCGCCGGCAAGGTGGATCTCAACACCGTAGAAATTCTGTAGGAGGACCGAACCATGCGTAAATTGAAACTCATTTCCATCCTCGCTACCGTCGCCTTCGCGGTCCTGCCTGCCTGCCAGCAGCTGGAGCCCGATGCGTTCGACAAGCCTTCCTCCACCCGCATGTCCGAATTCCTGGAAGACATCCGCGCCACCCTCGCCGCCGAACAGTACGGCTGGACGATGGATTACTTCCCGGGATCCAAGTATGCCGGTGTCACTTATGCGCTCAAATTCACCAACCAGGAGGTGACTGCCAGCCTCGAGACCGCTCCCACGGTTACCGAGACTTCCTCCTATGCCCTGAAGACCGATGACGGCGCCGTCCTGTCGTTCGACACCTACAACACGGTGCTCCACGCCTATGCGACGCCGGACCAGAAGAACTATCAGGCGAAGGGCGGTGACTTCGAGTTCGAGATCAGCTCCTTCGACAAGGAGAAGAAAGAGATCGTCCTCATCGGCAAGCGTTCCCGCAACCACTGCACCCTGCGTCCGCTGACCAAGCCCGCGGAAGAGTATTTCGCCGGGGTCAAGGAGTTCGAGAACAGCCTCGCCATCCCGGCGGCCGCCGCCACGGTGGACGGAAAGGAGATCGAACTGTATGTGGATTCCGGCGTCCGTTCCATCACCATCGGTGAGAAGGGAGCGGAAGAGGCCGAGCAGCAAATCGTCCGCTACATCCTGACCGAGAACACGCTCCGCTTCTCCCAGCCCTTCAGCATCGGGAACGTGAAGTTCGACGAATGGACCTACGATGCCCAGAACGGAACCCTGAACGGTTCCGGCGTCTCCTTCGTCAAGTTCATCCCGCCGGGATATGTCACTTTCGAAGAGTATCTGGGCGACTACACCTTCTACTACAACAGCGGAAGCCGCAACTTCAAGGTGACCCTCGTCGAAGACGAGCCCGGACGCACCTTCAAGATGAAGGGCTTCTCCACCTACTTCGAGCCCGTCCTCACCTTCGACGGCGGACGCGGACGCCTCAACTGGGTCAAGCAGACCATCGGCGGTTCCGGCAGCCTGGAGTACATCCTCGCTCCCTGGGACTCCAACGCCGGCTACCTGACCTGGAAGGACGGTGTCGGCCTGATCGGTTCGGTCGAGGACAACTCCGTGCCGGATTTCGTCATCACCTTCGCAGACAACGGCGTCTGGGAGGACTACACGGCCGACGCCTGGCTGCTCTGGTCGATGAACGGCGACTCCAGCGCGGGCGCCGTGTCCAGCTGGACGACGGCTACCGGCAGCTACCAGGTTCCCGGTGCGCTTTCCATGAAAAAGATTGCCGAGTAAAGGAGGAAACGCGTATGAAAAAGATTTTTAGCATCTTACTGACTCTGATTGCAGCGCTGGGCGTCTTCTCCTGCCAAATCGAGAAAGACGCGGACGGCTCCCAGTATCTGGCGGGACCGGCCCTGGAGATCGTCTCCAAGGAAGTGGTCTTCGCCCCCCAGGGAGGCAGCGGCTCCATCGTGATCAACACCCGGGAAACCCTCTCCGCCTCGGCGGACCGTTCCTGGGCCACCGTGACCGTCGCGGGCAACCGCGTCACCGTCACCGTCGACCGGAACGAGAGCCTGGAATCGCGGTACGCCACGATCAAGCTCGCCGCCGGCGGCGCCACGGCCGAGGTTCAGGCCCAGCAGTTCGGCATCAACTCCGCCCACGCCTGGGATGACACCTACACCTTCCCGTACGGCGGCGGCGAGCTCGACCTGCCGTACGGCGAGAACGGGACCGTCTGGGTGGACGTCTCCGAGACGAACTGGATTTCGGCCCTGGTCGACGAAGAGAATCACCTGATCCACTTCACCGTCGCCAAGAGCATCTACAACTACGAGCGCGTGGGCCACGTGACCGTGACCATCGGTGACGACTACACCCGCGAACTCACCTTCATCCAGCAGAAGAACCCCGCCGGTCTCAACCCGGGCGAGGAAGAACCTGTCGAATTCACGGTCCAGCCCGCCTGGACGCCCAAGTACATCCAGCCGACCGATCCGAACGACCCTGTGACCACGGTGGGCGTGGATGTGGCCGAAGGCCAGAGCGGCGGCCGCTACTTCATCCAGGTCGTCTCCCAGGCCGACTTCAACGCGGCCGGCGCGGACGAGCAGATCTTCCTCAACCGCAACGCGGCGACGTGGGCCGCGGCCTCCCCGAGGCTGTTCCGCGCCACCTCCACGCTGGAGATCGACAAGCTGGAGAACGGCAGCTACCGGGTCTACGCCATCGGTGTCGACAACGACAACAAGGTCAACCACACCTATGCGGTGGCCACGTTCAACGTGACGAAGGTCCTCTCCCCTTACGAGAAGTTCCTCGGCACGTGGTCCATCCAGCGCGGCACCTTTGACGACGTGTGGACGATCGTCGAGAAAGAGCCCGGCAAGAGTTATACGATCACAGGTCTGGAAGGAGGCTCCCAAGCCTTCCTGGGCGAATACGAGATTACCGCCGAGTTCGATTCCTCGGACAACAGCTTCTCGATCAAGACCCATCCCAACCTCGGCCAGTATACCTTCACGAACTCCGGCGAATCCCATACGGTGACGATGCGCCTGACGGGTCTGGTCACCTACAACGGCACGCCGAACGTCACGGTGGGCGGCAACTACACCGTCTGCAAGGTCGCCATTACCGGTGACGGCGAATTCACGGTCACGGCCGGTCCCGACCTGTCCCTGCAGGGCGCCGGCGGCACCTTCCCGCTGACGGGTATGAACTTGAATGGTCTGGAAAGCTCCAGCGCCTGGACCTTCGACAACGGAACTCCGTACAATTTCCCGTTCAAGGCGACGCAGCTCACCCAGGGCAGCGGCTCCGACCCGGGTGACAATCCCGGCGACGATCCCGGCAATGATGCGTACACCAAGTGGCTCGGCACCTGGAACGTCGGTTCCGGCCGGACGATTACCATCGCTCCCAGCGAGCAAGGCAAGAGCTATCTGGTGACTGATTCCGGTTTCGGCGGTTTCGAGTATGTGACCTTGCTGGACAGCAGCACCGGCGAGATGCTCTTCCACTTGCAGATGGTGGATGAGTATGACATCGACGAGTACTATTTCATCGGCATTGACGGGAATTCTCTCCGCTACGGCGATGAAGGCCAGGATTACCTGCTCGCACGCGGTGTCCTTTCGGCAAACGGTTCGTCGATGACGATATCCCCGGTCAAGTACATGTCCGACGGCAAGGAGGTCCAGGCGTCCGCTGTGACGATTCTGGACTATCAGACGGAGGACGGAAACGGATACGACCAAGGCTGGTACGGTTTGAACGGCATTGACGATCTTACGCTTCCCGCCACCCTCACGAAGGCCTCTTCTTCCGCGCTGTCCGTTGCCCGGACGAACTACTATGACATGAATCTGAACCGGTTCGTCCCTGCCGCCCGCGCGGCGGCGCCGACCAAGTCCCGGAGGATTCGGTAACGCTTACAAGTCAAGAGGGACGTTTCCATGAAATGTCCCTCTTCTTTTCGAGATTGAATGAAACTGAAACTGCTTGTATTCCCTGTCCTGCTGACGGCGCTCGCCTCCTGTGTGCGGGAAGCCCCTGTCACTCCCGAGAGGGAGCCGGAAGCGGGCCAGGTAACTGATTCCGAACAAGCACCTTCCTACGTGAAGGTGCTTTTCAGCGAAGAAATGTGCGGCCTCGTCGAGGAAGACCTTTCCCGCGGACAGGTCCGTACGCGTTCGGAAGGCCTCAACGGGCTGGTGGACGAGCTGGGCATCGAATCGATGGAACGGCTCTTCCCCTTCGCCGGCGAGTTCGAACCCCGGACGCGGAAGGAGGGCCTGCACCGCTGGTACAAGGTCAGCTACGCCGAGGGCGTGCCCGCCACGCGGGCCACGCGCGCGTTCGAGTCCCTTCCGGGCGTGGAGTTGGTCGAGGAGCCCCTCAAGGCCTCCCTCACGACCAATGACAAGTACTGGGGGGACATGTGGGGACTCAACAACACCCGGTATCCCGGCAAGGACGTCAACGTCCAGGAAGTCTGGGAGAACTATTCGGTCGGCAATCCGGACGTGGTCGTCGCCGTCATCGACGGCGGCATCGACCTGAACCATCCCGACCTGGCGTGGAACTGCCTCCCTTCGGGCCACAAGAGCTACGTGCCCGGGGCAGCGAACGTCGTCGGACACGACCACGGGACGCACGTCGCCGGCACGATCGCCGCGGTGAGCAACAACGGAATCGGCGTGGCCGGCATCGCCGGCGGCAATTACGCCGAGGGTCGCCGGGGCGTCAGCCTCCTCTCCCAGCAGTGCTTCTACACCATCGGCACCGGCGCCAACGCCCGGGACCGGAGCGGCGATTTCGAGACGGCCATCAAGGAGGCCGCGGACAAGGGGGCCCTGATCTCATCCAACAGCTGGGGATACAACTTCGACGCGGACGACGACGGGGTGATCTCCAACGCGGAACTGGCGTCCGCCCGCTCCGCGCACCAGAATGTCCAGTACTACTCGATCGCGCGCGCCATCGACTATTTCGT
>JAEEGG010011023.1_pt1 | contig 19829 bp, 12 predicted proteins | sample 9134161 | NCBI WGS metagenome assembly JAEEGG01 (sample SAMN16246543, study PRJNA631951) | gut metagenome | biome: gut microbiome; feature: rumen; material: CR-attached | host: Bos | place: Iran: Karaj | collected 2018-10 | reverse complement strand
GTCCGGCCCGCTGGGCCCCCTACGCCGCGCTCGCCGTGGCGGCCGCCGCCGCGGCTGTGGTGATCCTCCCGCAGCGCGGCCCGAAGGACACCTTCGACGATCCCCGCCTCGCCTACGCCGAGGTGGAGAAGGCCTTCCAGACCATCTCGGACAAATTGTCCGCCGGCGCGGAGCTCGCCCGCGAGGCCCGCACCGTCAGTGAAAACACCTTGAATATCCTCGATAACATCCAATCCAAATGAATCGTATCATCGTCATCCTGGCAGCCCTGCTGCTCAGCATAAGCGCCTTTGCCCAGAACGGCAAGAGCATCTACCAGAAATACTCCGACGCCGACGGCGTGACGGCCGTCTATATCTCTCCGGCCATGTTCCGACTCATCGGCTCCATTCCCGACCTCGAGGTCGGCGAAGACAAGGTCAATGTCTCCGCGCTGATCCAGGCCCTGTCCGGCTTCTATGTCCTCAGCAGCGAGAATCCGGACATCAACGGCAAACTCCGCACGGAGGTGGAACGCTTCATCAACAACGGCAAATATGAAATGCTGATGGAGGTCAAGGAGTCCGGCGAGACCGTCCGTATGTACACGATGGGCAACGAGAGAACCGTGGAAGGCTTCGTGATGCTCGCCGCCGAAGCCGCCGAAGTCACCTTCATCTGCCTGGACGGCTCGATGCCCCGCAAGGACTTCGAAGCCCTCATCGCGAAGGCGGTGAAATCGTAAACGTTTTTTGCTAAATTTGTGGTCATGAAAAAGTTCATGACCACATTTTTTTTGGCTGCTTCCGTCTGCCTTTTCGCCTCTGCACAGCAGCCTGACCCCGATTTCTTCATCTATCTCTGCTTCGGCCAGTCCAATATGGAGGCCGGCGCCGTGCCGGCGGAGCAGGACAAGGGCTTCAACGATCCCCGCTTCCAGTTTATGGCGGCGGTGGATATGCCCCGCTACCAGCGCGAACGCAACCACTGGTACACGGCCGTGCCGCCCATCTGCCGGGAGACCAACAATATGGGCCCGGTCGATTTCTTCGGCCGCAAGATGATCGAAGTGCTCCCCGAGCGCTACCGGGTGGGCGTGATCAACGTGTCCGTAGCCGGGGCCAAGCTGGAGCTGTGGGACAAGGACGCCTGCGAGGAATACCTGGCGATGGAGGCCGCGGACCCCTCGCGCGCCTGGCTGGTCAATATGGCCAAAGAATATGGTATGAATCCCTTCCAGCGCCTGGTGGAGACCGCCCGTGAGGCGCAGAAATACGGCGTCATCAAGGGTATGCTGCTGCACCAGGGCGAATCCAATCCTGACGATCCGCAGTGGCCGGGCCGCGTCAAGAAGATCCACGACGACCTCTGCGCCGAGCTGGGCTTGAACCCCAAGGACATCCCGCTGCTCGCCGGCGAGCTCAAATATGCCGAGCAGGACGGCGTCTGCTCCGCTTTCAACGAAGTGGTGCTGCCGCACCTCCCGGAGGTGATGCCCAACGCCTATGTCATCTCCGCCCTCGGCTGCGAGAGCACGGGCGACCAGTTCCATTTCAATACCGAGGGTATGCGCCTGATGGGCTACCGTATGGCGGACAAGATGCTCGAGCTGCAGGGCTTCAAGCAGCAGGAGCGGCGTACCCTCACCCTGAAGCCGAAGAAGCAGGGCATCCGGATCAGCCCGACGCTCGCCGGCATCTTCTTCGAAGACATCAACCAGAGCGTGGACGGCGGCATCAGCGCCCAGCTCATCCAGAACAATTCCTTCCAGGCCTACAACGTCCCGGACGGACCGGAGAATGAATTCTCCACCTCCGACACCGTCTTCTTCGGCTGGACCGTGCTGCGCGGGGAAGGCGCCGTAGGCAGCGCCCGCGCCGTCGCGGACAAGCCGCTGGTCCCGGACCTGAAGCGCTGGTACGACTTCGATCCCGACGACAAATACGACGATGAGCTGCGCTACAAGCAGTATTCCGTGCGCTTCGACGTCGAGCGCCCCGGGGAGGGATTCGGCATCGCCGCCAACGGTTTCGGCATCTCCGAGTACGGCCGCGGCCCGGGCCGCATCTATTCCGACAACACCCAGATCCCGTCCATCCCGGCGGTGCAGGGCGTCAGCTACGACCTTTCGCTGTACCTGCAGGGCGCCGGTTACGGCGGCACCGTTTCCGTTTTCCTGGAGGACGCTTCCGGCCAGCGCAATTCCAACGTCGTCACCATTTCCCGCCTCGGCGGGAGCTGGCAGAAGTACGCCGGCAGCCTGAAGGCGGAGCGCTCCGTGGACTGCCGACTGGCCATCCTGGCGGATGCCCCCGGCACCTTCTGGCTGGACTTCGTCACCCTCGTGCCGGAGGCCTCGCAGCTCTGGAAGGGCGGCAAGTACGGACCCTTCCGCAAGGATCTGCTGGAGGCGCTCGAGGCCCTGCACCCCACCTTTATGCGCTTCCCGGGCGGCTGCGCCTCCGAGGGACCGAACTACTTCGGGCAGGTGTTCTGGAAGAATTCCATCGGCCCGCGCGAGGAGCGCATCGGCTTCCGCAACCACTGGGGCTACTGGACTTCGCAGTACATCGGTTTCTATGAATATCTGCTGATGGCGGAGGGGCTCGGCGCCACGCCGCTGCCCGTTCTCAACAACGGCGTCACCTGCCAGTTCGCGGGGCATTCCTACATCGCCCCGCTGGACACGCAGGCGGACCGCGACCGCTTCTACAGCATCTTCGTCAAGGACGCGCTCGACTTCATCGAGTTCTGCAACGGCGGTCCCGAGACGGAATGGGGCGCCCGCCGCGCCGCGCTGGGCCACCCGGCTTCCTTCAACCTGAAGTACCTGGGCATAGGCAACGAGAACCAGGGCCCGGAATTCTGGGAGCGTTTCGACATTATGTACAAGGCCGTGAAGGAGAAATACCCCGACATCGTCATCGTTTCCACGGCGGGCGCCGCGGATGCGGGCCGGGAGTTCGACACCAATATGGCGATCATCGACGCGAAATACCCCGACACCATCGTGGACGAGCACTACTACAAGGGCGACGACTGGTTCTACGGCAACCGCGACCGCTACGCTCCCGGCAAGACCCGCGGCTCGGAGGGTCACACCTACGACCGCAAGAAGCCGACCCGCGTGTTCGTGGGCGAATTCGCCAACAACCGCGCCAACAACGCCTATTCCTCCGCAATGGCGGAGGCCGCCTACTGGACCAGTCTGGAGCGCAACTCCGATATGGTGGTGATGGCGGCCTATGCCCCTCTCTTCTGCAAGAAGGGCTTCAACAAGTGGGATTCTAACCTCATCTGGTTCGACAACCGGGGGATGTGGCGCTCGACCAACTACTGGTATCAGCAGCTCTTCAGCGTGGCGGGCGACCGCGCCTTCGCGATGTCAGACGCGATGGACGGCAAGCGGGTGGACGACAAGGTCTATACCTCGCCGACCATCGATTCGCAGACGGGCGAGATCTTCATCAAATTCGTCAATGCAGAGGCGCTGGACAAGGTCTTCACCGTCAAGACGGGCAGCGGCGTCACCTATGAGGCCACGCTCGAGTTCCTCTCCTCGCACGACACTTCGGTGAAGAACCAGGGCAGCCAGAACTACTACTCCAGCCACCCGGACTATGCCACGCCGCCCGTGCCCGCCGGGGCCGGCGCGGGCGAGCGTCCCGCCCTGGTGGAGATGGCGTTCCGCTTCGGCCGGCGCGTAAAATACACCGAGGCCGTGGTGCCGCACACCAAAGACCTCGGCGTCGTCCGCAAAAGTTTCGACTTCACGATGCCGGAGAACTCCATCGGTATCCTCCGGCTGAAGCCGGTGAAATAGCTTACCGGCTGCCGCCGCCGCGGCTGCCGCCGAAGGAGTGGCCGCCACCGCCGGAAGAGAAATGGCCGCCACCGCCGGAACTGCGGTAACTGCTGCCGCTGCTGCTACTGCCACTGCTGCGGATCGCCTGGGCGGCCTTCTCGGACAGGGCCTGGCGCATCGCCGATGCAGAGATGCTGTCGGAGTAGCGCAGGGTGTTGTAGAGCGTGGCCGCGTTGGTGAAGCCGGTGCTCTGGGCAAAATTCGTGAATTCGACCGGATAAAGCTTTTCGAATTCCTTGGCCACCCTGTCGGCGATGCCGAACAGGGCCGCGAGGACGAGGTAGTCCTTCCACAGCGTCACCTCGATGGCGCCGCGCTCCTTGCTGAGGGTGAAGTCTTCCAGGAAATTCTTGAACTCGATCAGGTGACGCGCCTGCTCCCTGCCTTCGGCCGTCAGGTTGTCTCCCTTGGCGATATAATGCCTGTCCTGGAACCATTTCTTTCCGCGCGTCTTTTCCCGGTCGGGCAGATTGGAGATGCGTTTGAAGGACTTCTTGGACCATTTCTCCAGCTCGCCCGCCTCCAGGATGAGGTTCTTGCCGCTGGCCTCGCGGACCATCTTGTAGAGGTCGTCCTCCGCCGGCTCCTTGAAGCTCTTGTCCTGCTGGAAGGACAGGTTCACGTTCTTCTCCTTGTTCGGGTCGGGGAGCACCGTCACGACGCCGTCCAGCACCCATTTCAGGAAGTAGGCGCCGATCAGGCGCTTGGAGATGTCCTTGCCCAGGTCGGACATCGTGTCGCCCTTGGACAGGGCGTAATAAGCGGCGGGGATGTCGCCCTGCAAGGGGACATCCCGGTACCAGCCCTTGATGCGGCGGGCGCCGAAGATGTTCTTGTTGTACTTCCAGCCCAGGACATAGTAGGTGAAATAGATGTAAGCCAGGATGAGGAGGCCGATCGCGATCCAGCCCACGGGGGTGAAGAGTGCGACGCCCAGGATGACGAGAAACCAGGCGAAGACATCCCCGGCGGTCACCTTGTCCTTGTAGTCGCTGCCCCTGAAGGCCAGCTGCTGGATCTGGTCGAAGCTCTTGTTGTACTCAACGGCCGGGGTGAACAGGTCCGGATCGAAGCGGACCAGAACCGTCATGGCGCTCGAATAGCTGAAAGGGGAAGTGGATTCGGCGCGGATGGCGCCGTCCTCCACGAAGATCTCGCTGTCGCTGCGGAAGCCCCAGACCTTGACGTTCTCTTCCGTCCATTCCGGGCCGCCGGTCTCATTGATCAGGGTGACCTTGACGTGTTGCGGATTGGCGACCATCCCGGGGTTGACGAAGGTGAAATAGAGGCCGTTGTAATCGCCCATCTTCAAGGCCAGGCCGTCGACGGTGTAGCTGACCGTCCAGACGTGGTCGCCGAGTTCGCCCTGGCCCCAGCAGAGCTCCACGCCGTGGCTCTTGCGCACGATGCCGCAGCGGCCGCGCTTCTGCTCCCGCGTGCGGTCCGTGTCCCATTTGTCCCCTTCGGAGACGAATTCCAGGTCGCCCTCGCTGACGGCGAGGTCCCGGATTTCCAACGGACCGAGATGTTCGAACGGGAGGTAGAACTCCGTGCCGGAGACGACGTTGACGTCCCACACCTGGGTGATCCGCGCGCTGCCGTCGGCGTGGATCACGACGGTCTCGTCGATGTCCCGGATCTCTTGCGCAAAGGCCGCGAGGCAGGCAAACGCCGCCAGGAATACTGTGCTCAGAAATTTTTTCATAGACACAAAGGTAATAAAAAAGAGATCCCGGGACAAGCCCGGGATGACGATTGGCTACCGGCTGCCGCCGCCGAAGGAGCCGCCGAAGGAGCCGCCACCGCCGCCGGAGGAGAAACTGCCGCCACCGCCGCCGCTCCAGCCTGTGCTGCTGGAGCTGTGCGCAGACTTCTCGGCCATCGCCTGGCGCATCGCCGAGGCGGAAATCTCGTGTGAGACGCGCAGGGTGTCAAACAGGCAGGCGGTATCGTACAGACCGGCGCCCCGGGTGAATTCCGAGAACTGCGCCGGATAGAGTTTCTCGAATTCCTGCGCGACCTTGTCCGCGATGCCGAACAGCGCGGCGAAGACGAGGTAGTCGCGCCAGAGCGTCACCTCGATGGCGCCCCGCTCCTTGCTCAGGGTGAAGTCCTCCAGGAAGTTCTTGAATTCGACCAGATGGCGCGCCTGCTCCTGGCCTTCGGCGTTCAGCTGGTCTTTCTTGACGACATAGTGCCGGTCCTGGAACCACTTGTGCCCGCGCGTCTGCTCGCGGCCGGGCAGGTTGGAGATGCGCTTGAAGGATTTCTTGGACCATTTCTCGAGCTCTCCGGCTTCCAGGATGAGGTTCTCGCCGCTGGCTTCGCGGACCATCTTGTAGAGGTCGTTCTCGATCGATTCCTGGAACTGGGTATCTTTCTCGAAGGAGAGGTTCACGCGGTTCTTCTTGTCCGGATCGGGGATCACGCCCACCACGCCGTCCAGGACCCATTTCAGGAAATAGGCGCCGATCAGGTTCTTGGAAAGGTCTTTGCCGAAGCCGTCCATCCGGTCGCCCTTGGTCAGGGCGTAGTAGGAGGCGGGGATGCTGCCTTTCAGCGGGATATCCCGGTACCAGCCCCTGATCCGGGACTGCCCGAAAATGGCTTTCTTGTATTTGTATCCCAGCTTGGAGGAGATCCACATCACCAGCCAGGTGACGATGAAAACGGTGAGGAGTCCCAGGGGGGAGAACAGCAGGTAGGCGAGGATGAAGATTCCGGAAAAGATGCCGACGACCCAGTCCCAGAAAGTGGCTTTTTCCGTGTATTCGCTGCCGTCGAAGGCCATTTTCTGCACCTGCTCGAAGTCCTTTTCGTAGCTGACGGCAGGGGAGAACAGGTCCGCGTCGAAGCGGACGAGCACCGTCATCGCGCTGTTGAAGTCGAATGAGGAGGTGGACTCGGCGCGGATGGCGCCGTCCTCCACGTAGATCTCGCTCGGACTGCGGAAGCCCCATACCTTGACGTTTTCGGAGGTCCAGTCCGGGCCGCCGGTCTCGTTGCGAAGCATCACCTTGACGTGCTGCGGGGGCGCGGAAAGACCGGGATTGACGAAGCTGAAATAGAGGCCGTTGTATTCGCCCATCTTCATAACCAGGCCCTTGACGGTGTAGGAGACCGTCCAGACGTGGTCGCCGAGGCTGCCCTGGCCCCAGCAGAGCTCCACGCCGCCGCTCTTGCGCACGATGCCGCAGCGGCCGCGCTTCTGCTCGATGGTGCGGTCGGTGTCCCAGCCGTCGCCCTCTTCGTAAAAGGCCTCTCCGTTCTCGCTGACGGACAGGTCGGTGATGTCCATCGGACCGAGATGGTCGAAAGGCAGGTAGAACTCCGTGCCGGAGATGACCGTCACGTCCCACACCTGGGTGATCCGGGCGCTGCCGTCGGCGCGCAGCACGACGGTCTCGTCGATGTCCCGGATCTCCTGTGCGAGGGCGCCGAGACCCGTGCAAAGGGCTAGAAAGAGGGCAAGAAATCTTCTCATACTTCACAAAGATAAGAACAAATGCGTATCTTTACACCATGATGAAACGGATTCTTCTCCTCTTCATGGCGCTGACCCTTTGCGGTATCGCGAAGGCATATGACGGCCCACAGTGGGCCGTGGTCAATTCCTCCTCCAGTTTCCTTCGGCTCAAGCCGGACTATGAGTCGGGCTGCGAGACGCAGTGCCTGATGGGCACGGTGCTCCGCGTCAAGGATGCCGAGCGCTACTGGCGCCAGGTGGACGCGCCCGACTACAAGGACGTCTGGGTCACGGAGATGAACGTCGCCTTTATGGACGAGGCGGGCAAGGACGCGTGGATTGCCGCGCCGAAGTACATCTGCACGGCGGAGTACACGCACCTGTTCGCGGAGCCGTCCACGACGGCGCGGCGCCTGTGCGATTTCACGATGGCGGACCTGGTCCGCAAGGGCTCCGAAAGCCGCCGCGGCTGGGTGCAGGTCTTCCTGCCCGATGGCCGGCAGGCCTGGGCGCGCGCCTATGACGTGATGGATTTCGAAGAATGGGTCCGTACCCGCGAGGCCTCGGAGGCGGTGCTCCTGGAGACCGCGACGGCCCGCATCGGCACGCCCTATATGTGGGGCGGGGCGAGCATCAAGCACTTTGACTGCAGCGGCTTCACGCAGTTCGTGTACCGCCAGGCCGGGATCGTGCTGCCGCGCAACGCCCGGGAGCAGATCCATACCGGCGAGGTGATCCCTTACGATTTCGCGAAGATGCGCCCCGGCGACCTGCTCTTCTACGGCACCCTCAACAAGGACGGCACCCCCAGGGTGGTCTCGCACGTGGCGATGTACTACGGGGACAAGAAGATCATCCACTCCTCGCAGGTGGTCCGCATCAGTTCGCTGACCCCCGACGGGGAGGACTTCTACGACCGCGAACCCATCGGCGTACGCCGCGTCCTGGGCCACGTGGACACGGGCGAAGGCATACGCAGCGTCGCCGCCAGACCCTGGTATTATTAATGGAGAAACACCAAACTGTCTGATATGAAAAAGTTATTCCTTTTGTTTGCCGGGTGCGCGCTTTGCGCAGCAGCCTATGCGCAGGAGCCGGTGACTTTCACGGCCCAGCAGGACCACCAGAATATGCTCGACCAGTTGGGCATCAAATCCATCCGGGCGGCCTTCGACGCCGATGAGAGCAGCCCGCGCGCCGCCAATTATGACGAGAGCAAGGCCAATCCCTATCCCGTCCTTCCCGAGATCCTCAAGACGAATGCGGGCAAGAAAGTGACGACCGCGAAGCAGTGGTGGGAAGTCCGCCGGCCGGAAATCGTCGAGGGATTCGAAAGCGAGGTGTACGGCCGCGTGCCGGACAACGTCCCCGGCGTGACCTGGATCGTCGAGGCGGAGGAGATCGAGACCGTCGGAATGATACGGGCGAAGGCGAAGCTGCTCCGCGGCCACGTGGACAATTCCGCCTGTCCTTCGATCAACGTCGATATCAAGATGGTCGTCGTGACCCCCGCGAACGCCACGGGGCCGGTTCCGCTGCTGATGATGTTCGGCGGCGCCAACCTCCCGAACCCCGTCAAGCCCGGCGGAGCCGATATGGAAGTCATCAACAAGGCGATACGCCGTATGCTGGAGAATGATCCGGAGACGGCTGCGCTGATGAAGAAATACCCGGCCTGGCAGCCTTTCGAGCCGGCCAATCCGTTCGCCAACTTCGGCCGCAGCACGCAGCAGACGCCCGGTCAGGACCCGCCGTCCAACCAGCAGCTGCTCGCCGCCGGCTGGGGCTATGCGATGATCGATCCGGGCAGCATCCAGGCGGACAACGGCGCCGGCCTCACCCGCGGCATCATCGGCCTTACGAACAAGGGCCAGCCGCGCAAGCCGGACGACTGGGGGTCCCTGCGGGCTTGGGCCTGGGGCGCCGCGCGCGGTCTGGATTATCTCGAGACCGACCCGGACGTCGATGCGAAGCACGTCGGCATCGAAGGCGTCTCGCGCTACGGCAAGGCTGCCCTCGTGACGCTGGCGTTCGAGGAGCGTTTCTATATGGGCCTGATCGGCTCGTCCGGCAAGGGCGGAGCGACCCTGCACCGCCGCCTGTTCGGCGAAGGTCTGGAGAACCTGGCCAATTCCGGGGAGTATCACTGGATGGCCGGCAACTACATCAAGTATTGCGCCGTCGAGTCGAAGACGGGTGCCTGGAACGCCGGTATGCTGCCCGTGGATTCCCACGAGCTCATCGCGCTTTGCGCGCCGCGCCTGGTCTTCATCAGCTACGGTGTTCCCGAGAAGGGAGACGCCCTGTGGCTGGACCAGTATGGCAGCTGGCAGGCGACCGTCGCCGCCGGCGAGGTCTTCAAGCTGCTGGGCGCCAAAGATCTCGGCCTGTCCAACGACTATCGCAAGGAACCGATGCCGCCGGTGCTCACCGGTCTGCTGGACGGCGAACTCGCCTGGCGCCAGCACGACGGCGGCCACACCGACGGCCCGAATATGAAGTATTTTATCGAGTGGGCTACCCAAAAGATCCGTGAATAACAAGTATTTATAATGAAAAAGATCATCCTTCTGGCCGCTGCGCTGGTCGCATCCGTCGCATCCTTTGCGGACAACATCCGTTTTGCTGCGCACCCGTCCCTTTCCCCGGACGGGAAGCAGATTTACTTCAGCTATGACGGAGACATTTATTCCGTCCCCGTCGCCGGCGGACAGGCCACGGCCGTCATCACGATGCCCGGAGTACAGGACTCGCCTTTCGTCTCACCGGACGGCAAGTGGCTGGCTTTCAGCTCCGACATCCAAGGCAACAGCGACGTCTATGTCGTCCCCGTCGCCGGTGGACAGGCCGTTCAGCTGACGTTCCACGAAGCGCCCGACGAGCCTGTGGGCTGGTCGGCCAAGTCAGATTGGATATACTTTGAATCCTCGCGTGAAGGCGCCCGCAAGACCACCTACAGGGTGGCGGTCGCGGGCGGCACGCCGCAGCTTATGTTCGACGGTTTTTTCAACACCGTCGTCAACCTGGTCGAGAATCCCAAGACGGGAGAGTTTCTCTTCAACGAGTCGATGGAGAGTATCAGCTTCCCCACCAGGAAGCGTTACGTCGGCGACCACAATCCGAACATCAAAAGCTGGAATCCCCGCAGCAAGACTTACAAGGAACTGACCGACTACATCGGCAAGGACCAGTGGCCGATGGCGGACAAGGATGGAAACATCTACTATGTCAGCGACGAACTGAACAAGGAGTCCAACATCGTCAAATACGTGAAGGACGGGAAGCCGCAGCAGCTCACTTCCTTCGACAAGTCCGTCCAGTATCCGTCCATAGCCTTCGGGGGATCGGCCATCGTGTTCCTGAAGGACTATGAGATCCACGTGCTGGAGCCCGCCACCGGCAGCGTGTCGGTCCCGCAGATCCGGATAGCCTCCGGCAGCGTCGAGGTCCGGCGCTCGTTCGAGGGGCAGACGCCCACGGCGGCGGACGTCTCGCCCGACGGCAAGAAGTTCGCCCTCGTCATCCGCGGCGGTCTGTATGTTTCCGACACGAAATGCAAGTATCTCCGCAAGCTGCTCACCCCGTCGGACGAGCGGGTGGACGAAGTGGTGTGGGGCGACGACAGCAAGACCATCTATTACACGCGGACGGACAGGGGTTGGACGAATCTCTACCGGATCGCTGCCGACGGCAGTGCCGGCGAGTCGCCCGTCTTCCTTTCGGAGAACAACAGCAAGAGCCTTCAGGCCGATCCGAAACGGGAGAAGCTGGCGTTCATCGACGGCAGCCGCGCCGTGATGCTGCACGATATGAAGGCCGGTACGACCACGAAGGTCGCCGAGGCCGAGTTCTGGTCTTTCCAGGGGTACAGCCTGGCCTTCTCCTATGACGGCAACTGGCTGGCATTCGATGCGATGCACAGGTTCGAGCCGGACATCTTCCTCTACAACGTCAAGGACGGAAGCCTGCGGAATTTCACCCATTCGGCCTCCGTGGAAGAGAGTCCTGTGTTCACGCCCGACGGGAAGTATATGTACCTCCTGGCCAATCCCACCGCCACTTCCTACCCCAGGGGAGCCCGGTCCGCCCTGTACAAGCTTCCGCTCCGGAAGTATGACACCCCCTTCAAGTCCGAAAACGTAGAGGATCTGTTCAAGGACGAGAAGGACAAGGAGAAGAAGGATTCGACGGTCGTGATCGACTTCAAGGATATCCACGAGCGGATGACCCGGGTCGAGCGTGAAGGGTCCCAGGGCAGCCCGTACATCTACTCCGTCAAGGGCAAGGACTACCTCCTGTACCGTTCGATGGGGACCGGGACGCCGGGTGTCTTCTCTCTGGAGATTTCCGATCCGGACGCGAAGCCCAAGCAGGTCAAGGACCTGAACGGGGGCACTTTCTTCAGCTGCAAGGATGCGCTGTACTGCCTGTCCTCGGGCTCCATCTACAAGGTGGATCCGGCGGGAGCATCCGCGACCAAGACCGAGGTCAAGAAAGACGTGGAGGTGGTGCTGGACGACGAATTCCGGCAGATGTTCTATGAGACCTGGGCCGTGCTGGAGCAGAACTACTACGACGTCCATTTCCACGGTGCGGACTGGCCTGCGGTCCGGGATTACTATGCCTCGCTGCTTCCTTACGTCAGGACGCGTGCGAACCTCCGCACGCTCATCACCGACCTGCTCGGAGAGCTGAATTCCTCCCACCTGGGGTTCACCTCCAACGGCTCCGAGGAGAAGAGCGAAACCCGGATACGCAGCTATGCGACCGGAATCCGTTTCGACAATGCGTCACCGTACAAGGTCACGGGCATCCTGGCGGATTCCCCGGCCGACAGGCACGGGATCGACGTGCGCAAGGGAGACGAGCTGGTCGCGGTGAACGGGGTGCGGGTGGACGAGAGCGTGAACCGCGAGAAGTTCTTCTCGGGCGCCGTGCCGAAGGATGAGCTGAAGCTCACCTTCCGCCGCAACGGCAAGGAGTTCGAGGTCAAGGTCCACACCACGACCTACTCGGAGCTCAAGACGCTCGCTTACAAAGAGTGGGAGGAGCAGCGCGCCGACATCGTCTCGGACAGGACCGGCGGCAAGGTCGGATACATCCATATGCGGGCGATGGGCGCGGAGGATCTCGAATCGTTCCTGCTCAAGATGCACACGGAGGTATTTGACAAGGAGGCGCTCATTCTCGACCTGCGCTACAACAACGGCGGCAACGTCCACAAGGAGGTCATCGATTTTCTCCGCGGCCAGTCCCACTTCGAGTGGGCCTACCGCGATTTCCCGAGGACGACTCACCCCAACGTCACGCCGGGCGACAGGCCCATCGTCGTCCTCGTCAACGAGCACAGCCTCTCCGACGCCGAAGTGACCTCCAACGGCATCAAGACCCTCGGTATCGCGAAGCTGGTCGGCACGGAGACCTACCGCTGGATCATCTTCACCTCGTCCGTCCGCCTGCTGGACGGCTCCGCCTGCCGTATGCCGGCGTGGGGCTGCTACAGCGTCCTGGACGGCTCCGACCTGGAGAACACCGGCGTCAAGCCCGACATCTATGTCAGGAACACTTTCAAGGACCGGCTCGAAGGGAAGGATCCCCAGCTCGACGCCGCGATCGCCGAAGTCTTGAAAGAAATGCGCTGACGAAGTTAAGTTTTGCGGAAAATACACTATCTTTGCACCGAAATCAATACACAATCATATGAATCTTAGAGACATCAAAAAGGACATTGAATATGTGCTGAGTGCATTCGTGGAGGACTGCTCCGTGGTCGCCTGCGTCAATCCCAAGGTCACTGACGACAGCGTCAGCGCCCTGATGGAAGAAGCCATCGATCTGTACAACGAGCTCCGCGACAAGGTGAACGCCAAGCCGGAGGGCTCCAAGAAGGCCTACTACAACGATCTGCGCAAGGAAGTCCTTACCCGGACGGACGCCCTTTACGAGAAGCTCAGCGACGCCGTGAAGGAAGCCGTCAAGTGAGAAAAAATCCTTTGCTGCTGATATCAGTCGCGCTTCTGCTTACAGCCTGGAGCGCGACTGCTGGTATTCCCCGGACGGAAGCGCAGAAGAGCATCGAGCGCATCCGCGGTCAGGAGCCGCTGCGAAGCGCCCTCGTGGGGGTGCTGGCGGTCCGCGCGGACGGCGACACCATCGCCGCCCTCAACATCCGCGAGAAGCTCGTCCCGGCATCGAACGTCAAGCTCCTCACCACGGGCCTGGCGCTGAACCGTCTCGGCGCGGATTTCCGCTTCGAGACGAAACTGGCGTACACGGGCGAAATCGTGGAGGGCCGCCTGCAGGGCGACCTGTACATCATCGGCGGGGGAGACCCCACGACGGGGGCGCGTACCGATTGCGCGGAAGCGGTGAACAAGACCTTCGCGGCCTGGGCGCAGCTGCTCGCCGACGCCGGCATCTCGGCCATCGACGGCCGCGTGCTGGGCGATCCCCGGATCTTCGGCGACGTGACGCCGCAGAACCTCGGCTGGACCTTCGACGACCTCGGCTGCAACTACGGCGCCGGCCCCACCGGGCTCAATTTCTTCGAGAACGCCCAGAACTTCTACGTCACCCCCGGCAGCGCCGGACAACCCGTGAACTACCGCGTGCAGTACCCCGACACCCCGTGGATGCAGTACGCCAACCATACGGTGACGGGCTCCGCCCGTTCTTCCAACACCCTCTACTACGTCAACGGCACGCTGGCTCCCCTGGGGGAGCTGGCCGGCTCTTTCCCCATCGACCGGAGGGGCTACACCCTGGAGTGCACCAACGCCTACGGGGCGTACACCTGCGCCTATTATTTCCATAACTACCTGCGGCAGACCGCCGGCTTGGAGGTGACGGGCGGTTGGGGCGACATCACCCCGCAGGGCGGGGTCCGCACAGACCTGTCGTTCGGTGCGCCGGCCGCCGCCGCTGCCGCTCCGGAGGAGCTGACGCGGCTGGGCAGCACTTTCTCCGCCCCCCTGTCGGAGATCGTGCGCGACACCAACGGCGAGAGCGACAATTTCTACGCGGAGACGCTCCTGAAGATGGTTTCCCTGCGTTCCGGCCGCACGGCCGGGCAGGACGACTGCCAGGATGCGGCGGAAGCGGGGATGCGCGCCCTGGGCCTGCGCACGGACAATGCCTATCAGCAGTTCGACGGCAGCGGCCTCTCGCGCAAGAACTACGTCAGCCCGGACTTCTTCGTCCGTTTCCTGCGGAAAATGACGACCCTGCCCGTCTGGGACGCGTTCTTCTCCTCGCTGCCGAGCCCCGGCACGAAGGGCACGCTGGAAGACCGCTTCCCCAAGGCCACGCAGGAGTTCAAGGACCGCATCCATATGAAGACCGGCTCGATGAACGGCGTACGCTGCTTCAGCGGCTACATCCTGTCCACCGACGGGGATCCCAAGCACACCATCGTGTTCTCCCTGCTCGTGAACAACTGCCCGGCGTCGTCCTACCTGATGGTGCCGCCGATGGACGCCATCATCGAGGCCCTCGCGGCGGAGAACTAGCGTCATTCCGGGCTTGCCCCGGAATCTCCAAAATTATTGTTAACTTTGTAGGCTATGCGGAAATTTCTGATACTCCTGTTGCTTCCCGCCCTGCTCTGCTCGTGCAACGCGATCTCCTCGCTGGTGCACGACGACCAGGTGGTGGCGCGCGTCGGCAAGACCCGGCTGTACAAGTCGGAGGTGGAGCGCTTCATCCCCAATATGATTCCTGCGGAGGACAGCGTCCGCCTGGCCGAGCAGTACATCAACACCTGGGCGATGGACCAGCTGTACCTGGACGTGGCTGAAGCGCAGCTGACCAAGGAGGAACTCGACGTGACCGAAGACCTGGAGGATTTCCGCCGCTCGCTGCTCAAGTATCGCTATGAGCAGCGCTACATCAGCGACCGCCTGGACACGCTGATCACCGAAGAACAGATCCGCCAGTACTACCAGGCCCACGCGGACGACTTCGAGCTGAAGAGGCCCGTCCTCAAGGTCCGCTTCGTGGACGTGATGAAGGATTCTCCCAACTTCGACGCCATCCTCAAGATGATGAGCTCCACGGAGTACGACGACATCCAGCGGGCGGACACGCTCGCCAAGTCCACGGCCCTGCGCTGGTTCGACGGCTCCGACACCTGGATGGACGCCAACGAGCTTGCGAAGTCCTTCGGCCTGGACTACGAATCCATGCTTTCCCACCTCAAGGGGGATATGATACGCTACGAGCCCGAGGACCGCACCGACCTGATGGCCGCGTATGTGGTCGAAATCCAGCGCAAGGGCACCGCTCCGCTGGAGTTCGTGTCCGACCGCATCCGGGATATCCTGATGAGTGCAAGAAAACACGACCTGATGAACAGTTTGGAACGGGACTTGCTGGAAAACGCGCTCGAGAGTAAAAAATTTGTAATCTACGAGAATGAATAATCCGTTGAAGAAAGCGGCGCTTGCGGCCCTGATGATTTGCGCGGGCTTCGCCGCATCGGCACAGAAATACCAGGGAGTCGTGGACAGGACCGCCGCCATCGTGGGCGGCGAGATGATCACCCTGTCCGATATCGAGGAGCAGGTGCAGGCGATGCGTGCCCAGGGCATGGCGTCCGACCGCAATATGCGCTGCGAGGTCCTCGAGAGCCTGATGCAGGCCAAGCTTCTCATCACGCAGGCCCGGGTGGATTCCCTGACGGTCAACCAGGACAACGTGGCCGCCCAGCTGGACCAGTACGTCGCCCAGACAATGACGATGCTCGGCGGCGAGGAAGAGACGGAGGAGTATTTCGGCAAGCCGCTGTACAAGCTCCGCCAGGAGTGGCGCCAGCAGATCGAGGAGCAGACCCTGGCCCAGCAGGAGCAGCAGGAAATCGCCCGCAACATCCCGGAGCTGACCCCCTATGACGTCAAGCAGTATCTCGACACGGTGGACGTGAACACGCTTCCCGTCGTGCCGATCAAATACCAGATGAGCCAGATCTGCGTGTATCCCGACCGTGAGGCCGCGGCCATCGCCGTGAAGGAGCGCCTGCTGGACATCCGGGAGCGCATCATCAACGGTGAGCGTTTCGCCACGCTGGCGCGCCTGTATTCCGAAGATCCGGGCAGCTCCCGCAAGGGCGGCGAGCTGGGTATGGCATCCAAGTCCATCTTCTGGCCGGCCTTCTCGGACGCCGCTATGTCGCTCAAGCCGGGCACCATCTCCCAGATCGTGGAGACCCCCGACGGCTTCCACATCATCGAAGTGCTGGAGAAGAAGGGCGATATGTTCAACGCCCGCCACATCCTGATCAAGCCGAGCTACACGATGGAGGACCAGGAGAAGGCTTTCCGGCGCCTGGACAGCCTCCGCACGGCCGTGCTGGACAGCACCATCACCTTCGAGATGGCCGCCCGTTTCTATTCCGAGGACCCTGCGACCCGCACCAACGGCGGCCAGATGGCCGATCCCAACACCGGCTCCGCCTACTTCGAAATCGACCAGCTCAAGCCGCAGGACTATGCCGCCATCCAGAACCTGGAGATAGGCGGGATCTCCGAGCCGATCGCCTCGCTGGACAACGAAGGCCGCGACGGCAACCTCGTTTACAAGATCGTCCGCCTGGACAAGATCGTCCCCGCGCACACGGCCACCTTTGAGAACGACTACACGGAGCTGCTGGGAATGGTGCGCAACGAGAAGACGATGGAGGCCATCGACAAGTTCCTCGACGACAAGATCAAGACCAGCTACATCATCATCGATCCCCTGTTCGGGGACTGTGACTTCTCGCGCAAAGGATGGTCGGAAAAAATCAGAAAAGACTGATTCTCGGTGCGATCCTGCTGATCTGTGCCCTGCCGCTGTCCGCCCAGTCCTCCTCGGGACAGACGGACTCGCTGGTACGCCTGATGAACGCCCAGTACATCGAGCAGGTGGAGACGGACGGCAGGATGGCGCGCAAGGCCATTTTCCCAACCTTTTTACACAACGGCACCTACCTCATCTGCGACACGGCCCTCTGGCACGTGGACGAGAAGCTGATCAACTGCTTCGGCAACGTCCAGCTGATGCAGGGCGAGTCCGTGCTGACCAGCGAGACGCTGGATTACTTCATCGACCAGGACCTGGCCCAGTTCCGCGGAGGCGTGGTGCAGCTGCGCAACAAGCAGGACAACGTCCTCCGCACGCGCATCCTCGACTACAACACGAAGGACAGTCTCGCCACCTTCCGGGGAGGCGCTTCTATGATAGGCGAGGACGGGCAGATCATCGAGAGCGACGACGGGACCTATTCCAATTCCCTGAACCGCTTCAATTTCCTGGGGCACGTCAATATGTTCACGGACTCGGTCTTCGTCAGGACCGACGTGCTCGACTATGATTCCAATACCAGGCGGGCCGATTTCCGGTCGGAGATCGATTTCTGGAAGGACGGCGATATGCTCTCGGCCGGCAGCGGCTGGTACGAGCGCAGCGGGGAGCTGTTCTTCTTCCGCGACGCGGTGCACGGCCTGGGACGCACCCAGGAGACCTGGAGCGACAGCCTTTTTTACTACCGCAACACCGAGGACATCCTGATGCTGGGCAACGTCCAGATCCAGGACCAGAGCCGCAAGGTGGCGGCGATGGGCGACCGTCTGCACTATGTGGACTCGCTCTCGCGCGTGGTCCTGGAGGAGCGCGCCTCCGCCGCCATCTGGAACGGGCAGGGGGAGCACCCCGACACGACCTACCTGGGCGCCTCGCGCTTCGTGTACCACACCGAGAAGATGTGCGACATCCCGGAGGAGGAGATACAGGTGGCCGGCGCCCGGCTGGAGGAGATGCTCGGCGATCCGGTGACGGAATACCGCCGCCGGGCTGCGCGGGAGGCGGCGCAGGCCGCCGAACAGGCCCGGCAGAACGACCCTACGTTAATGGCCGAGGAGGCCGCGCGCCGCGTCCGCGAGAACGCCGAATCCTCGTTGCGGAAGGTGCCGGAGGAAAGCCGGCCCGAACTTGACCGGGAGTCTCTTCGCGACACCCTGTCGGTAGCCCCCGACAGCCTGGGTCTCGCCGGGCTTGATTCCACGTCGTTCGCCGGCCTGGCCGGCGAGGTCCCCGAGCAGCTGGACACCCTCCCGCCGCCCCCCGACACCACCAAGATCGGCTTCCTGCTGGCCACGGGGGACATCCGCATCTTCCGCAAGGATATGCAGGTGCGCTGCGACTCCCTCCGCTATTCCGACCTAGACTCCATCGCCCGTCTCTACAGGGACCCCGTGGTCTGGAACGAGATGCGCCGCCAGTACAATTCCGACAGCCTCTTCGTGCTGATCCGGGACGACAAGATGGAACGGGCCAGCCTGATGTCCAACGCCTTCATCCACACCGAGGAGGCGGACGGCTACTTCGACCAGATCAAGAGCACGGACGTGCTCGCCTATTTCTCCGACTCCACGTCCCTGCGGCGCTTCGATGCGCTGGGCGGCGTCACGTCCCTGCTGTACCTGGAGGAGAACGAGACGATCGCTACGGTCAACAAGACGGAGTCCCAGATGATGATGGCCACCTTCGACAAGGACGGCAACGTGGACCACGTGTACAATTTCGACAGCCCCAAGAGCGACGCCTATCCGGTGGTGCAGCTGCCCAGGGCCGAGCACACCCTGAAAGGATTCAACTGGCAGCCTGAGCGCCGGCCGAAGAACAAGTTCGACGTGACGTCCATCGTGGTCCGGGACTCCGAGCGGGAGATTTACGAGGCCCATCCGCAGGCGGAATTCAAGCAGACGGAGATCTATTTCCCGGGCCATATGAAGGAGGTTTACGCCGCCCTGGAAGCCGCCAAGACAAAGCGGAATGCGCGGCCGGCCGCTGAATCGCCCGCCGACACCCTCGCCTTCAGAGATTCCTCTGTCATTCTGAGCGAAGCGAAGAATCTCCTCCCTGACAGCCTTGCCGTCCAGGACGCCCTCCGCGACAGCCTGTCGGTCGCCCTGGACACCACGTCGTTCGCCGGACGTGATTCTTCGACGTTCGCCGGCCTGGCCGGCGATGCTTCCGGCGAATCGCCCGCCGACACCACCTGGATGTCCGACCGCGAACTCCGCCGCGCCCTGCGCATTGCGAAGCGCGATGCCCGCTGGGCGGAGCTGGACCAGCGGGATGCCGACAAGGCGGCCCGCAGGGAAGCGCGCAAGGCGGAGCGCAAAGCACGCCGCGCCGCCCGCGTCGCCGCCGCCGAGGCGCGCCAGGCCGAGATCGATGCAGCCAAATTGCAGAAATACATAGATTACTATACAAAACAGAAAGAGCGCCATGAAGGAAGAAAACAAAAACCTGAGCCTGCCGGAGAACGCCCACCGGGAATTGAAGCCGGGGGAGAGTTACCGCCCCCTGTTGAACCCGAACGAGAAGCCCCGTGAGGTTACGCCCTACAGCGTGACCCTGGGCTTGTTGATGACCATCCTCTTCTCCGCCGCCGCGGCCTATCTCGGGCTGAAGGTGGGGCAGGTCTTTGAGGCGGCCATTCCCATCGCCATTATCGCCGTCGGCCTCACCGGCGCCCTA
>JAEEGG010011022.1_pt1 | contig 19829 bp, 19 predicted proteins | sample 9134161 | NCBI WGS metagenome assembly JAEEGG01 (sample SAMN16246543, study PRJNA631951) | gut metagenome | biome: gut microbiome; feature: rumen; material: CR-attached | host: Bos | place: Iran: Karaj | collected 2018-10 | reverse complement strand
AAGTTTGATTAAAACCATTGCTCTGGAAATTTTCAAAGTTTATCATACGCTAGAGCGACATACCAAGTTACTCTTCCTTGACAGCGATCGCATAAAGCGGCGCAAAGATACTATCTTTTTCTTTCCAAGCAAAATAAAATCACTCAAAATAGAGAGTGAGTACAATCATACCGTTCTGAGCCTTATCGAGCGCATCACTATATTTGAGTAGTGAAGCATCTTTAAGATCCGTGCGGTTTCTATCCAGAATATTGTTAAGACCGAAACAGAACTTAAGTTCAGGTATCATCTTGAAGAACGGATAATAGAGGTCCAGACCCATTCCCACCTCGAACATGACATCGGTCTTACGAACCAGCAGTTCCTTTCCTTTCTTTACCGTCAGGTCAAGTGTAGGCGCCAGACCGGTGACGACATAGGGCCGATAATTATTGAAACGGGCTGCACTTATCTTAAGGTCAAACGGAACTGACAGGTATGTAGACTTGACATACTGCTCTACAAACTTTCCGCTTCGCTGCTCCTTGAACACAACCTTCTTGTCACCGAAATGCATGGTAGGAATTATCCTGACCGATAACCAGTCATTAGCCTTGAGCTCGCCCAGAACGCCCACACTGAATCCGGGGGTGTATTCGGGGACATCGGCATACCAATACTCAACATCATGGTTCTGGTTCACATAAGCGTTGCCGTTATTGGCCAGTCTCAGGTCCTGTATGTTAAAGCCCACCAGAAAACCGTAATGCCATACCCTGTCATCCAGAAACGGACGGTTCTGGATCTTACGCTCCTGCGCAGAAACAGAGCCCGCACCCTGCAAGGGGGCAAGCAGAAGCAGGACGACAGCAAGTATCGCCCAGGTATTACTACGGTTCTTGTTCATCGGTATAAAAACGAATAAAAGTCCTAGTTATTGTAATTTTGGCCAAGCCATTTGGTGGAGTACCTAAAAGTATGTATTTTTGCCCCCACAAAAACCTAAAAACATAAGACAACTATGGCATACGTAATCAGTGACGACTGCATCGCTTGCGGAACTTGCATCGATGAGTGCCCGTCAGAGGCTATCTCAGAGGGCGATAAGTACTCAATCAACCCTGATCTGTGCGTAGACTGCGGCACTTGCGCCGGTGTCTGCCCTTCAGAGGCTATTCACCCGGGAGAATAATTCCGACGGTAAAGACAATAAAGAGAGGGTCCCCAAAAGGAACCCTCTCTTTTATTGTATCGCTCTCTGTTTACTTGAGAGCGGCAAGAGCCTCCTTTACGCGACGGAAAGCCTCAACAATCTTGTCCTCGCTGGTGGCGTAACTGAAACGGATGCACTCGGGTGAGCCGAAAGCGGTACCGCCTACGGTAGCAACATGACCTACCTCAAGCAGATACATAGCCAGATCCTCGGCGCTGTTAATCACCTTGTCACCGTAACGCTTGCCGAAGTATGAATCACACTTGGGGAACAGATAGAATGCGCCCTGAGGATTGTTCACCTCAAAACCGGGAATCTCCTTGGCAAGAGAAACAATCAGGTCACGACGCTTCTGGAATACCTGACGCATTTTCTCAACATCATCCTGCGGACCGTCAAAAGCTACCTGAGCAGCCTTCTGAGCAACTGAGCATGTACCGCTGGTATACTGGCCCTGCAGCTTGTTGCAAGCCTTTACAAGCCACTCGGGACCGGCCATGAAGCCGATACGCCATCCGGTCATGGCATATGCCTTTGAAACGCCGTTGATGACTGCGATGCGGTCCTTGTCAACGAACTGGGCAAGACTCTGGTGTCCGCCAATGAAGTTGATATGCTCGTAAATCTCATCGGACACGATAAATACATCGGGGTACTTGTTAAGAACCTTTGCGATTGACTCAAGCTCCTCTTTGGTATAAACCGAACCGGTGGGGTTTGAGGGTGAGCAGATCATGATAGCCTTGGTCTTGGGAGTGATGGCAGCCTCAACCTGAGCGGCAGTAACCTTGAAGTCCTGATCAATACCGGCCTTGATTACAACGGAAACACCGCCGGCCAGTTTAACCATCTCAGGGTAACTTACCCAGCAGGGTGAAGGCAGCAGCACCTCATCGCCAGGGTTGATGATAGCCATGATAACGTTACAGAGTGACTGCTTGGCACCGGTTGAAACAAGAATCTCGGCGGGGGCGTAGTCAAGACCATTCTCACGCTTGAGTTTATCGGCGCAGGCCTTGCGCAGCCACATGTAACCCGGAACGGGAGAATACTTGGAGTAGTTCTGCTCTACAGCCTCAACAGCAGCCTTCTTGACGTAATCAGGCGTATTGAAGTCGGGCTCGCCCACACTCATGTTAACCACATCGACACCCTGTGCCGACAGTTCATTACTCTTTTGCAGCATAGCGAAAGTGGCTGATGCTGCGAGTCTGTTGACTCGATCTGAAATCTGTGCCATTTATCTTGTTTGTTTGTTGTTTGTCATATAATCAATCAGGCTGTCAGCCGTCTGTGATATCTTCTGCATCTGACGTTTAAGCTTGCGTGTAAAAAGCCATGCCCTGAGTTCAAACAGCAGGCCGAGCGGGAATACTACCCCCACGAACTTATCGGCCCACGCTTTCTCAAAAGGAGGCTGCACCCCATGGCTCTGGAGCAATGGAAAACCGTTAAGATAATCCAGTTCCACACGGTCTCGGCTGTTGCCAAGTTCCGTCACAAGCCGTTCCAGTTCATCACTCAAAGCAGTCATTCGGGATGACTCGACACTACCGAAGAACAGGTCGCGGTAACTGGGAACAGTATTGAGCAGAGCGGAATTTTCAAGTTCCACACTCATGCGTTTTACATCAGACAATGTCGCAAGACACTTTGCCCTGTCCGGATCATTGATAACCACTTCCTTACGTACAATGTTGCGTTTTACCTTGGTGCCGAACCAGTAACGGAAGAATTCCAGAACCACATCCCACTGGAACAGAGTGGAATCACCGTTTGCCTTGACCGTAAAGAAGACGCTCAAAGGCGTGAGCACCATCACGCTGAACCAGGTTCCTATTATACTCCATTCGCCCTCGCGGTACATCTTGTCACCCGATACGGATGTTATATAGAACAGGATGAAAGTCAGTACTGACACTATCACCGGAATACCCAGACCGCCCTTCCTTATGATAGCACCCAGCGGAGCACCAATAAAGAAGAATATGAGGATTGAAAGTGAATTGGTTATCTTTTTCATCCATTCTATCCAGTGACGGCGTATAGTCTTGTCTCCGTAGTACATGTTGGAACTTTTGATAGCCAGGTCACTGGCCAGGGTCTGAATCTTGGAGCGCATATCGTTCTTGATATCGACCTGCCGGTTGCGGCTTGAAACCGCAAAAACGCTATCGGCGCTGATGATCTTGGACGGCAATTTCTCAAATGCCAGTGAATCCGATTTCTGCATCCGATAGGTGGCCATCGCCGTGACTTTGAACTCGGCCATATTTCCACGTCCCACACTGTCCTGATTGTTGGACAGGGAGTCAATGGTATGTTTGATCTCGTTCATGTTCTTGCTCATTGCCTGCGAACTGACCAGTGCATCGGGAGCCTCCTTCATATCGGAATTGAACTCAAGCAGGATATGTTTTTCGCGGAAGCCCTCGCGACGGTAAGGTTTCCCCTCACTGTTCATATCCTTTTCCTGGCAGAACTGCTCACCGCTGAACAGATGCAGATAAATATGCTGCTTATCGGCAGTAGTCTCCATATAAGCGGAGTCCGATACTATCACGCTCAGATTCTCATAACCGTCACGATGGTCATATATCGTTACATCATAAAGAGTTCCGGTATTGAAATCCTTATGCTTGACATACATATTGAAACCGCTAATCTGGGTGTAGAACACTCCCTCGGGGATTTCCAGTTCGGGATTCTTCTCATTTATGGAGTATATGAGGGCATAAAGATTCTTGGCGGCACGGGGCACGGTGACATTCTGGAAATAGAACGACACGCCCGCCAGCAATACGGAAAAGATCATGACAGGACGCATAATCCTGAGGAGCGGAATGCCTGAAGTCTTCATGGCAAGCAGTTCCAGGCGTTCGCCAAAGTTTCCGAATGTGATAAGTGATGCCATCAGAACAGCCAGCGGAAGCGCCTGAGGCACAAGAGTAAGCGCAAACTCCCAGAAGAAACTGGCCAGGAGGCCAAAGTTGAGACCCTTACCCACCAGATCCTCGGCGTAACGCCAGACCACATTCATCAGGAGGACAAAAAGACAGATAGCAAACGCCGCCACAAACAGCAGCAGGAAGCTTTTTAAGATAAAGATATCAAGTCTTTTCGGCCTCATATGAGATGCAAAATTTTCCAACTTGCAAAGGTAGGAAAAAATCGCATGTAATATGACCAGTTAGAAATATTTCAGGTTTCTACAGACCGCAACGACGCAGGGCATCCATTGAAGTATCCCAAAGACTACGGACCTCCTCATCAGCATCGGGGTCAGCGAAATCCGTTATTTCAAGTGAATAGTTGGATGTAAGATCATTCTTGAGAATGCGCATTTCAAAGTATGTTCCCGGCTCTTCATCAAGCCAATGGAAACGTACATAGGTGTTTTGGCGGCAATTGATGAGTTCCGCATCGCGGGATTCGTGTTTACCCCAAATAAAACTGAAATTCTTGCCATCGGAACGCACATCATCGGCAAACCATGATGTCAGACCGGGAGCTGTTGAGATAGCCTCCCATATCATTGGTACTGACTGAGAACTAAGTCCATATTCAATAACGACTTTCTTCTTATCCGGTATAGTCTTATCTGTTGCCATAGCATTATTCACTTATGTTATATTGCAAAGAAATATTAAAATCCTTTAATTTCCAAGAGAAAGCAGCATAAATTTCTAACAAAAATATGCATTTAAAATGTTGCAGGTGTCAAAAATCGGCATTACCTTTGCACCCGCTTATATGGCGATGGCGGGATAGCTCAGCTGGTTAGAGCGCATGATTCATAATCATGAGGTCCCCGGTTCAATCCCGGGTCCCGCTACAAAAAGGAGGTCCAACGACCTCCTTTTTTGTTGCGGGATCACGGGATTGAAGCGGAATTACCTTTTATAAATAATTAAAGGGATTGTAACGGGAAAAAGTGTAATTTTGCGGTGCTTTTGCTAAGTGGAGTTTACAATTTAAGCATTTATATATGGAATTAATGGAGGAGATTATTGCGCGGGCTAAGCAGAACAAGCAGCGCATTGTGTTGCCCGAGGGTACTGAGGAACGTACTCTTAAGGCAGCCGACAGGGTTCTGGCCGACGGTGTGGCAGACCTTATCATCATTGGAAACAGGCAGGAGATTGAGGGACTTGCTTCACAGTGGGGACTCAAGAATATCTCAAAGGCCACAATCATTGACCCGGAGAACAACCCCAAGAAGGATTTCTATGCAAACCTGCTGTTCGAGCTGCGCAAGAACAAGGGTATGACCATAGAGGAGGCTCAGCAGAAGGTGATTGACCCGCTTTACCTGGGTTGCCTTATCATCAAAAACGGCGATGCCGACGGCCAGCTGGCAGGCGCACGCAACACCACAGGCAATGTACTCCGCCCCGCTCTCCAGATAATTAAGACCGCTCCCGGCATATCAGTCGTATCCGGTGCATTCATCATGATAACCAAGACTCCGCAGTACGGAGAGAACGGCATTATGGTATTTGCCGATTGCGCCGTTACTCCCGTTCCCGATGCCGACCAGCTGGCACAGATTGCAGTTGCATCGGCAGGCACAGCAGCCGCAGTTGCAGGTTTTGCAGAGCCCCGCGTGGCAATGCTGAGTTTCTCAACCAAGGGATCGGCCAAACATGAGGTTGTAGATAAGGTTACCACCGCACTTGCCAAGGCAAAGGAACTGGCCCCTGCCCTCAAGATTGACGGTGAACTCCAGGCCGATGCAGCCATCGTTCCGTCTGTAGGTGCCAGCAAGGCTCCCGGATCAGAGATTGCAGGTAAGGCAAACGTACTTGTATTCCCCAACCTGGAAGTTGGCAACATAGCATACAAGCTGGTACAGCGCATAGGTAACGCCGAGGCCATCGGCCCTATCCTTCAGGGAATAGCACGCCCCGTGAACGACCTTTCACGCGGATGCTCGGTTGATGACGTTTATAAAATGATTGCTGTCACCTCCAACCAGGCAATGGCAGCCAAGAAAGCATAAGACAAGATGAAGATTCTGGTACTTAACTGCGGCAGTTCGTCAATCAAGTACAAGCTGTTTGACATGGACCGCAACGATGTCATTGCACAGGGTGGCATTGAGAAAATAGGCATGAAGGGATCCTTCCTTAAGCTGACCGATAAGGACGGCAACAAAGTTGTCATTGAGAAGGAAATCCCCGAGCATACCGTAGGTGTAAAATTCATATTCGAGATACTTACCGGCAGCCAGTACGGCGTAATCAAGTCACTTGATGAGATCAACGCAGTAGGTCACCGCATGGTACACGGAGGCGAGAAGTTCAACAAGAGCGTTATCCTGACACCGGAGGTTCTGGAGGCATTCGCAGCCTGCAATGACCTGGCTCCTCTGCACAACCCCGCAAACCTTAAGGGTGTGAACGCCGTAAGCGAGTTGCTGCCTAACGTTCCGCAGGTGGGTGTATTTGATACCGCATTCCATCAGACCATGCCCGACTATGCATATCTGTATGCAATTCCCTACGAACTGTATCAGAAGTACGGAGTTCGCCGTTACGGTTTCCACGGAACATCACACCGTTTTGTATCGGGCGAGATCTGCAAGTATCTTGGCATCAAGGCCGAGGGCTCAAAGATAATCACCTGCCACATAGGCAACGGCGGTTCAATCACAGCTGTAAAGGACGGCAAGAGCGTGGATACCACCATGGGACTCACTCCCCTGGAGGGCATCATGATGGGTACACGCAGCGGCGATATCGACGCAGGTGCAGTTACATTCCTTATGGAGAAGGAGCACCTGGACAGCACAGGCATGTCAAATCTTCTGAACAAGAAATCAGGCCTGCTGGGTATATCGGGCGCATCGAGCGATATGCGTGAGGTTACAGCATCAATGGAGGCCGGCAACGAGCGTGCCGCTCTGGCCAAGAAGATGTATGCTTACCGCATAAAGAAATACATAGGCGCTTTTGCAGCTGCAATGGGCGGCGTTGACGTGATTGTATTTACCGGCGGCGTAGGTGAGAATCGTCACGAGGTTCGCGAGGCCGTATGCGAAAACATGGAGTTCCTGGGCATCAAGCTGGACAAGGAGCAGAACGCCAAGATAATGTTCGGCAAAGACGGCATCATCAGCACCCCGGACTCAAAGGTCAAGGTAGTTGTACTGCCTACCGATGAAGAGCTGATGATTGCTCAAGACACCATGGCGCTGGTCAAATAAACCATCACCACACAAAATAAAAAAGCTGCCCTGTGGCAGCTTTTTTTATTTATTGTCACCTCCTTCAAGGTAATTGTTCATCGTAAGGGATTTGCCGTCAAATACGGCGTAGGTGTAGTGAGTTATCCAATCGCCCAGAATCATCAGACGGCATGAGTGGGTAAGCATCAGGTCAAGTTCTATGTGACGATGACCGAACATAAAGTAATTGATGTCAGGATGGGATTTAAGATACTCCTTGGCATAGATTACCTGAAACTCCTTATCCTCGCCCAGATATTTGTCAACTCCGTTCAAGCGGTGCTTCTCCATACTTTTCTTAGCCCAGGTAAGGCCGAACCACATACTCCAGCGTGTAGGCAGCAGGGAATAGAGAAACTGGCATACGCGGCTGCGGAATATGCCTCTTAGGAAACGGAACGTACGGCTGGGATCTCCCATTCCGTCACCATGAGCCAGGAAAAACTCCTTACCCATGATCTCAACCGTTACGGGCTCCCTGTGGAGTATCACACCGCACTCACGCTCCAGGTATCCGAAAGACCAGATGTCGTGGTTGCCTATGAAATAGTGCACCTCTATGCCCATATCGGTCAACTCAGAAATCTTGCCCAGGAAACGGGTGTAGCCTTTGGGAACAACATATTTGAACTCATACCAGTAGTCAAACATGTCGCCCAGCATATAGATTGCCTGAGCCTTGTCCTTGATGTCATCAAGGAAACGCACCAGACGGCGTTCCTGCATCCGCTTATGGTCAATAGCCCATGAGCCCAGATGAGCATCGGAGATAAAATAAACCTGTTTCATATAAGTCCCAGTTCAAGTTTGGCCTCATCGGACATCATATCCTTGTCCCACTCAGGTTCAAAGACAAGATTTACAGTGGCCGATTTGACGCATTCCAAGCCCTCAACCCGGAGACGTACATCCTCAACGATGAAATCCGCCAGAGAGCAGCCCGGCGCAGTAAGCGTCATGTCAATGCTGACATTGGCGTCATCATCAACATCGACCTTGTATATAAGGCCAAGGTTGTATATATCGACAGGTATCTCAGGATCATAAACGGTCTTGAGTACCTCAACGACTTTCTCCTCTATATCAAACTTCTCACTCATCTCTTATCATATCCGACCATGGTCGGCGTAACTGTAATAGCCACTGTCTGTGAATATCACATGGTCCAGCAGCGATATATCCATCGTGTAGCATGCCTGACGGACAGCCGTTGTCAGACCGTCGTCCTGACGGCTTGGAACGGCATTGCCCGACGGGTGATTATGACATAACACCACTGCTGTGGCCCGATGCACAATCGCTTCACGGACGATACAGCGGACATCGACTGAGGCACTTGATATTCCTCCCTGACTGACAAGCATGCTATCCACTACTCCACCTGCCTGATTGAGCATAAGCACATGGCACTCCTCAATCTGCTTGTCGGACATAACCGGATAAAACCAGTCATAGATGTCGCGCGACGTCCTGATTACAGGCTTACGCAAAGGAGTTTCCTCCTTGCGGCGTCTGCCCAGTTCACATGCGGCCAGGATCGTAATTGCCTTGGCCTCACCTATTCCTTTAAAAGAGCAAAGCTCCCCGACGCTAAGTTTTCCAAGTTCGGAAAGACTGTTGCGGCAGGAAGCCATCACTTTTTGTGTTAAAGCCACCACCGAATCTTCAGTGTTTCCAGTGTGTATCAGAATCGCCAATAACTCAGCGTTTGTAAGCGCACCTGCGCCTTTTTGCTTCATCTTTTCACGGGGGCGATCCTCAGCGGCCCACTGCTTAAGATTCAGCTTGTCTGGCTTAGTCATTCATTTCATCATGCCTTTACGCGGCCCTGGTATGATCCGTCGCGGGTATCGACCTCGATAAGTTCACCCTCATTGATGAACAGAGGTACGCGAACCTCGCAACCGGTCTCAACCTTGGCAGGCTTTGTGGCGTTGGTAGCCGTATCACCCTTAAGGCCGGGCTCAGTATATGTAACCTTAAGAACCACCTTTACAGGCAGGTCTGCAAAAAGAATCTCACCGGTATTGGCGTTGGTAACAACGTCAACGACCTCACCTTCCTTGAGGTAATCAACACCGTTGATCAGGTCCTTGATGATGGTAACCTGCTCAAAATCCTCCTGGTTCATGAATATGTAACCCATTTCGTCCTGATACAGGTACTGGTACGGACGACGCTCTACACGGACATCCTCAAGCTTGAAACCGATCTGGAAAGTGCGCTCCAGTACGCGGCCGTTAACCACGTTCTTGAGTTTGGTGCGTACGAATGTATTGCCCTTACCGGGTTTTACATGGAGGAAATCAATGCAGAAATAGAGCTGGCCCTCCAGATTGATGCAGGTGCCGATTTTGATGTCTTGACAAAGAATCATAAAAGTCTGTTAGTTCTATTATTAATAATGAATCGTTTCTGGAATACAAAAGTAGTGCAATGAGACAAATAGACAAAACTTTAGACAAAAAAAGAGATGCGATTTGCATATTATGAAAAAACAAACTACCTTTGCCCTCCGATTCCCGAAACAGATAGGAAAACAATAAAAATATATAACGATGAAAAGAACATTTCAGCCTTCCAACAGGAAGAGAAAGAACAAACACGGTTTCCGTGAGAGAATGGCATCAGCTAACGGCCGCAGAGTACTTGCTTCACGCAGAGCAAAGGGCCGCAAGAAACTGACAGTATCTGACGAGTACTGCGGAAACAAGAAGTAATACTTTATACAATAAGGTACATAAAAGGCCGGATAATATTATCCGGCCTTTTATGTTTCAATTTAGCACAAAAACAAATTAGGGCCGGACATTCATCCGGCCCTAATTCTAAATAGAACTTCTACAGTTTAAAGCACTGTTGAGAAATCAAAGATATAATCATCACTACCGAATGACAATGTTCCTAGCTCAATTATCCAAGCAGCATTCATAGTAACATAAAGCTTGCTGGTTTGGGTATCAAGCTCAGCATTGGCATTGGAGAATTTAAACTCACCAAGGTAGGGATATTTACCATAGTAGTAGAAATTTTCATCAGTAGTTCCAACCACCTGGTCCGGAATAATAACCGAATAGTCTTTCTTGTTGATGTAAACCTTCATCTGCTCGTCATATCCCCAGCCATACCAGTCAAATGTAATGATAAGACCAATGATATCATCGGCAGTAAAATCGTTTCCATATATTTCGGCAGGTATATCGGCAGTTGCCATTCTGGTAATATCAGCGCCATATGATGCCTCATATGCAGAGCCTACACTTTCTGTGCATTGAATTGTATTACCACCAGCGAAGAGAGTCTCATTCAAAGGAGCTGCAGCAGTAAATGTAGCGCAATAGCTGAAGCTTGAGCCATCAGGCATTACCATGAAAGTAGGATTACGATAGTTGAATCCCATTGTCGATGTCCAACCGGGAACGACTGTACCGTCATTGTGTATAATATTTGCAGTAAACTGCATCTTGTCACCTATAGACGGAGAAGCGATACCGAGTTTATCGCACAAAGATACCATGTCAATCTTTGCCTCAGTGGGAAGAGTCTTGATGCCTTCGGCAGCGATAGCTGAAGAAACGTCACCGTTAACGGCAGTGTAAACACAAAGAAGCTGAACCTCCTTAAGATAGGAAGTATAATCACCCATATACTTGGGCACATCCAGTTTGACGTAGAAATCGCCATCAGTAGAACCTGCATTCAACAAAAGGTCATGCTGTGTTGATTTACTAACTGAAACGGCAAATGAGTGTACAGTACCTTGGAGATCATAAGGAAGCTCAGGCTCCTTACTGCAACTTGCAAGTACTGCAGGAATGGCTAATGCCAATAATATTTTTGATGTTTTCATAATGTTGAATCAGTTTAAGTTAATCACTGAACATCCCAGAATACGTTAGTATATGCGCTAACTGTACGATTCTTGTTGTTGATATTCGCATTATTGAGCTGAGTCTCCGAATCCGGGTACCACATGATTCTGGGATAATCCAGAATTACAGCGCAGTCATATGCAAGAGGCTGTGGCAGCGGAGAGGCTGCAGCAGTCTGATCATAAGGAGTATAGATCTTTCTTTCATCATTTCCCTTGAAGAGTACGGGATAACCGGTACGACGGATATCATTGTAAGCCTCAACAGAATTGAAGAAATTGGCAACCCACTTCTCGGTCATGACAATCTCAAGTTTCTTATCATTTGTTGCGGCATTATCATAAGCACTGTTTACACCAAGCAGGAAACCTGTTATTTGAGTCTCAGTGATAGCAGGAACAGTAGCATCTGAAGCCTTAGCAACAGAATTTACGTGTGCGATAGAGGCTCTGATTCCCTGCTCAAGAAGTTGTTTTGCATCACCTGCAACACCCTCGGTAAGCACAAGTTCAGCCTTCATGAAAGGAACCGAATAAGCCTGAAGCATTCTGTCGGGAGCAATACCGTTACCCTTACCTGCAACACTACCGCCCAGACCGTCATCAAACTTACCGCCTACGGGATAGATACCGATACATGTCATTGAGGATTCCTGAGACATAGATGTCTTACCGGAATTACTGCCTGTAAAGATTGAAACGAAGGCACCGTCACGATAATCGGTCTCATTGTTGGCATTAGCGGTTGCTGAAATCTGATTTACATAATAGTAAGGAATACGGGGGTCAACTACACCTGCAAGAGGATTCTGCTTGAAGTTGTAGGTCTTACCGTTAAGAACCTCATAGAACCAAGGATTGATCCAAACACTCTTCTGACCTCCCTCGTATTCATCAACATAGCCTGATTTACGCTCGTCTGAAGGAGTCTTGGTGGCTGAGTGCGGGAACTGGAGATCCTCACCGTCACCAATGAAATTATCCTCTGTCAGGAGAGCGTTCAACTCTGTCTGCCATCCGGTAATATCGGCCTTGGCCTTACGTGACTGAACCAGCAATTTGAGTTTGAGGGTATTTGCAGCCTTAAGCCATTTTGCAGCGTCACCACCATAGAAAAGGTCATTGGCGCCAATCGCCAGAGGATTATCTGCACTTGTATCCTTGAAGTTGGCAATTGCCTGATTGATTACAACAAGAAGGTCATTGTAGATATCCTTGCTGGCATCAGCCTTAGGAGTCTCAATACCGGCTACGTTTGCCTCTGAATAAGGAATATCACCCCAAAGGTCTACCAGATTCATATAAGTGTAAACCCTGAGGACGCGACCTATACCGGCATAAACAGCGTCATTAACTGCATCACCCTGTTTGATAAGTTCATCACAGTTCTTGATGGCATACCTGTATGCCTGATCCCATGTATTGCCAAGTGTGGAATAACCGGCAACCAAAGAATAGTTATCTACCTCACGGCTTGTGGTGTGCTGAACATATGATTCCAGATGAGTATTGATATAATAACCCTCGGAGAAAGTAGCACCTACCTCATATTCCGTGCAGGTAAGCAGCTGAGAAACATCAAGGTCTGTCACTGCGTACGGATCCTGGTTAATATCCAGGTCACAGCCGGTCAGTGAGAAAGCCATGACTCCAGCTCCAAGTAAATAGAATAATTTATTTTTCATAATCATCAGTCAATTAGAAAGTGAAACTCAGGTTGAAAGCAACTCTCCTGGTTGAAGGAGCACCAGTGTAATCAATACCCTGAACGTTTGTGTTACCGAATGTATTCACAACAGGATCATAGTTGGAATGCCTGGGAACATTGGGGGCAAAGTACCAGAGGTTACGTCCTACAACTGAAACCTCAGCATTTGAGAGTTTAAGCTTGCTTATGAAATTCTTGGGAAGACTATAAGCAAGAGTAACCTCTCTCAAGCGCCATACAGTTGCATCATATGTAGCAACCTCATCGCAAGAGTTGATAGCGAAGGTTGAATATGTACCATCTGAGAACCAGAGATCGGACTCACCGATTGCGGTGGTATTCCAGATATAATTGCCTTCAGCGTCAAGGATAGGCTGGAGAGTGTTGGCATCACCGTAAACACCCTTAATGATGCGGGTTCCAAGACGATCCTCGGTATCCTTGGTAACACCACGGCCCAGAAGGTCAGTCAGATAGGAACTGAATACGCAGCCACCCTTCTGATAGTCAACCATGAAGCTGAGAGATACGTCCTTATACTTGAATGTATTGGTAAGGGCCGTCTTGAAATCGGGGTTAGGATCACCTATGATTCCGTTCTCGGTATCATTGATGTACATACCAGTTGAAGGATCAACGAGTGGAATACCATCGGCTGTGCGGGCAAGTTTCTCACCCTTAAGGATACCGTAAGGCTGTCCCTTGATCAGGACTGCCTGAGGAGCGGCAAAGTCACCACCGATTACGATCTCGTCAACACCGTCGGCAAGTTCAACAATCTCTGACTTGTTCTTGGTGTATGTAAGATACATGCTCCAGGTGAAGTCCTTGGTAACTACAGGATAAAGGTCAACACCAAGTTCGAAACCCTTGTTGCTGATAGAACCGAAGTTGGTAACGAATGAGTTGTAACCGGTAGAAGGAGCAGATGACTTGGCGCCGATCTGATTCTCTGAGAGACGGTTATAAACTGTAGCGTCAATACCTATACGGCTGTCAAAGAACTTAAGTTCAAGTCCTGCCTCAACCTCAGTGGTAAACTCAGGCTCAAGTTCAGGATCGTACAGAACGGTGGGAAGTTCCATCATACCCTGGCCCATATAAGGAGAACCAACTACATAAGTACCGTTGTTATAGTAAGCACCTGCATCATTACCGACCTTGGCCCAACCTGCACGGATCTTACCGAAATTCATGAAGCTGTCGCTCATGCCAAGGGCATCTGTGAATACGATAGATCCTGATACAGCGGGATAGAAGAAGCTGTTATGCTCTATAGGAAGTGTTGAAGAGACATCATTACGACCTGAAATATTCAGGAATGCCCACTGCTTGTAATCCAAAAGGATATCGGCAAACAGACCGTACTTGCGGGTTCTTGAGTAAGACTCACTGGCGGTCTGACCCTTTGTATTGGCAAGATCGAATATTTTGGGGTTGATAATATCTGTACCTGATGCACCCATTGCCTCGTAGGTATCCTGGTTGTAGTTGTGACCGAAGGTAGCCCTTACACCCAGATCAGAGAATCTCTTGTTGAAGGTGAGCAGCAATGTTGACTCGATCTCCTGATCACTTGACTCTGACTTGCTCAGATAACCCTTTCCTGCATAACCGCGTGAACCAAGGTTTACGATGGTCTTACGCTGGAACATATACTCGTTTACACCCAGAGTGTAATCCAGGGTGAGCCACTTGGTAAACTCGAATGAGAAGTTTGCATTGGCAACGATACGTCTCTGAATAGTCTGGAACTTATCATTCTCCCATGCCCAATAGGGGTTGTTGGCCTGTGAAGAGAGCTGGAACAGCAGGTTGCTGCCATCCTTCTTCTGATAGGGGTATTTCTGGATATCCCAGCTACGAGGCATAATGAATGCACGGGCAAGAGAGTTCATACCACCGTTAGAAGCCTGTGACTGGTTATTACCATACATAGGTGAGAACTGGTCTGTATAAGAATAGGCCAGGTTACCTCCTGCGCGGAATCTCTTTCCGAACTTCTGGTTACCACCAACTAAGAATGAGTAACGGTCAAACTCTGATCCGGGAATGTAACTGTCCTGATCAGTACGTGACAGTGTCATGTTGAAGTTACCCTCATCTGTTACTTTCTGGACATTTGCAGACAGATCAAATACGTGACCTTTCTTGAAAAGGTCCTTTACGTTGTTGGGATATGCCTTGTAAGGTACGTTGCCTGCAAGGTCGGGATAGAGTTCAAGTGCCAGTTCAGGATACTCAGCAGCAATTGCAGCATACATAGGAATGGTCATACCATCCTCGAATGGAGCACCCCATGAACCGTTTGATCCGGCAATATTGAAGTCAGAACCCTGTCCGTAACTGTTCTGATAGTCGGGCAGTGAAGCTATTGTCTCGATAGCGTATGATGAATTCACGTTTACAGAGAAACCGCTCTTGGCGCCAGCCTTCTTGGAGCCGGACTTGGTGGTGATGAGAATCACACCGTTAGCGGCACGTGAACCGTAAAGTACAGCTGCAGCAGCACCCTTAAGAACGCTCATAGACTCAATGTCATTGGGGTCAAGAGTTGAAATACCGGAGCCGAAAGCACCACTGTTACCGGATCCGCGACCACTTGCGCTTGTACCGTCATTACTGTAAGGTATACCATCCACTACATACAGAGGCTGGTTATTACCGCTGAATGATGAGTTACCGCGGATAGTGATACGTGTAGCACTACCGGCATCACCGCTAGGAGCACTGATCTGCACACCGGCAATCTTACCCTCCAATGCACGAAGCATATCGGGCTCAGCTTTCATGACGGCCTCATCAGCATCAACTTTTGTTACTGTATAACCCAAAGAACGTTCTGAACGCTGGATACCTACGGCGGTAATCAGCACCTCGTCAACCTCAATTGAACCGGGGTTCAGGGTTACGTTGATAACTCGTCTTCCGTTCACAGGAACAGTCTTGGACTCATAACCCATGAAAGAGAAAACCAAAGAACCGTTTGAAGGAGCGGTAATCGTGTAAGCACCATCCAGATCTGTGGTTGTTCCGGTTGTCGTTCCCTCTACAGATACTGTAACAGCCGGCATGGGACTTCCGTCGTCCGCTGCGGTTGCAATACCTGTAACTTGCACATTCTGAGCATAGGCAAGTCCTGCACACAGAACAGCAGTCATCATTAAGAGAATTTTTCTCATAGACAATTTATTTAGTTTGACAATAGTTTTCAATGCAGCATGTACTTGAGAGTCGGGTTAAAAACTCTGCGTCTTTATTGTTGCATAAATATCAAAAAACTCACCTACAATGGGGCAAAAGTAAACAAATTGATGATATGTTAGTCATATTTTTAAAAAAAATGCAAAAAACCTATCATTTTAGGATACCTTCCGACAGAGAAAGCGCAATTCTTACACCAGAATCACACCTGTCAGATAAAGGAAAAACGGAGTTGTAATGCAGCGATGTAATAACACCTTATATAAATACACCATGGAAAAAGAGAAAAATACACTATCTTTGTACACAAATAATATCAACTGTATTGTATGGGTAAGGACACAGGCAACAGGAAGCGGACAATAGGCTGGATTCTGCTTAATCTTTTCATGATGATAGGGCTGTCATGCCTTTTAATTGTCATCACTTTCAGTTGGATAAAATCCTATACCCGTCACGGGCAATACATCTCAGTGCCCGATGTAAGCGGAATGTTTGAGGAAGAGGCCGGTCAAGCCCTTGCCGCAGTGGGACTAAAGTATGAAGTCCTGGACTACAAATACGACAGGATGACGGTCGAGGGCGGCGTTATCGAACAGAAGCCCAAATCCGGATCATATGTCAAAGACGGGCGAACCATTTACCTTACGCTAAACTCAGGAAGGGAGCCTCTGAGGGCTGTTCCCGATGTGGCCGACAACAGTTCACTGCGTGCCGCCGAATCCAGACTGAATGCCGCAGGATTCAAATTGGGCAGGACGGTATATGTTGACGGAGATCTGGACTGGGTATATGAAATAAGGTACCAGGGTGAAAAGATAGAAGCCGGGACCCAGATACCCGAAGGTTCCACCCTCACCATAGTTGCAGGTAACGGCAACCCTGTCGAACACATTGAAGAGGTTGATTCAACCACCATAATAGACTCCGATTTCTTTGAAGAATAACCTCATGGTTGAACTGGAAGACGAGATTGAAGAGTCACTTGACGACCTGGAGCCCACCCCTGATGCGGCGGAGCTTTATGAGCATTTCCGCGTGGTAGCTGACAAGGGGCAGAGTCTGCTCAGGGTTGACAAATTCCTGTTTGACCACCTGGAGCACTCCTCCCGCAACCGTATACAGAAGGCCGCCGATGCCGGAATGGTGATGGCTAACGGCCGCCCGGTCAAGAGCAACTACAAGGTAAAACCGCTGGACGTGATAACGGTCATGATGGACCGTCCGCGTTACAGCAGTGACATAGAGCCCGAAGATATTCCGCTGGACATAGTTTACGAGGACGACTGCCTGATGGTGGTAAACAAGCCGGCCGGTCTTGTGGTCCACCCGGGATGCGGTAACTTTCACGGTACGCTGGTGAATGCAGTTGCCTGGCATCTGCGCGACAATAAGGATTATGACCCCAACAGCCCTCAGGTAGGACTTGTACACCGCATAGACAAGGACACCAGCGGTCTGCTGGTTGTGGCCAAAACGCCCGATGCCAAGACCTCTCTGGGCAAGCAGTTCTTTGACAAGACCACCAAACGCGCATACCAGGCTTTGGTCTGGGGCGTGCCCAGTCCAGCCGAAGGGACGGTTGAGAGCCAGATAACCCGCAACCCCAAGGACCGCCTGCAGATGACTGTGTCATTTGACCCCGAAGTGGGCAAGCACGCAGTGACACACTACACGGTCCTGGAGCGTTTTGGATATACGTCACTGGTGGAGTGCCGTTTGGAGACGGGACGCACGCATCAGATAAGGGTACATATGAAACATCTGGGACATCCGCTGTTCAGCGATGAGCGTTACGGCGGCGACCAGATACTTAAAGGCACCACATACAGCCGCTACCGCCAGTTTGTTCAGAACTGTTTTGAGATATGTCCGCGTCAGGCCCTGCATGCCAAGACCTTGGGATTTGTACATCCCATCACAAGACAGGAGATGTTTTTCAACTCCGATTTGCCGGCCGATATGCAGACCCTCATACAGAGGTGGCGGGATTATGTGAGTTCAAGGGATTTTGAGAAATAAAAACAATATAGAATGAAACGCAAGATTGCAATCGTAGCCGGCGGCGACTCAAGCGAGAATCCGGTTTCTCTGCGTAGCGCCGCAACCATCCTTGAGTACATGGACAAGGATAAGTACGAGCCCTATATCCTGGAGATTGAGGGCAAAAACTGGCAGGTACATGTAAGTGAAGGCGTAAACGCTCCGGTTGACCGTAACGACTTCAGTTTTACATACAACGGAGTAAAGACTGTTTTTGACTACGCATACATAATCATTCACGGTACTCCCGGCGAGAACGGTGTATTTGAAGGCTATCTGCGCCTTATGCGCATACCTTTCTCCACATGTGACGTGCTGCCGTCGGCCCTGACCTTCAATAAGTTCGTGCTCAACAAGACCATGAAGAGCTGCAAGGTAAACGTAGCCAACTCCCGCCGCCTGCGCAAGGGAGACAAGGTGGACCCCGACAAGATTATAAGCAAGGTGGGACTGCCCTGCTTTATCAAGCCCACTGACGGCGGTTCAAGTTTCGGTACTACAAAGGTAAAGACCCGCGAACAGATAATCCCGGCCGTTGAGGAGGCTTTCAAGGAGAACAGCGAGATCATGATAGAATCATTCATGCAGGGTGTTGAGGTTACCAACGGTTACTACAAGACCCGCAAGCGTGAGGTTAAGTTGCCTGTTACCGAGGTGGTTCCCAAGACCGATTTCTTTGACTACGACGCCAAGTACAACGGCAAGGTTGAGGAGATTACCCCCGCCCGTATTCCTGATGAACTGCGCGACCGAATCCAGGATCTGACTGCAAAGATTTACGACCTGCTGGGCTGTCACGGAATAATCCGCAACGACTACATCATAACCGATGGTGACAAAATCAACCTGCTTGAGGTGAACACCACTCCGGGCATGACCGCCACCAGTTTCATACCGCAGCAGATAAGAGCCGCAGGACTGAATCTGACCGATGTACTTACTGAGATCATAGAGGACAGTTTCTGATATGAAAACGACAGATATTCCCGCCGAATTTGAGAAAATGCGGTCCCTTGAGGACGATGAGGTGCGCGGTGCCGTGCTCTCATTGCTTGATGACCCTGCTTTTGTAAAGATTGTGAAGGGTATAATCAAGGGTGTACCTATCTGGGTGCACAAACTCTACACCAGACGGTTCAAGACCGTCAACAGTTTCCAGATGGGAATGATTTGTCCGTTCCTGACAAGAATACTCAAAAAGGCAACTACCGGATTTACGAATGATTTCTCGGCATTGCCCGATGGACGTGAGGATTTCATTTATCTGTCCAACCACAGGGACATAGTACTGGATTCGGCATATCTGGATTATATACTCCTGGTGTTGATGGGGAGAAAATCGGTAGAGATAGGAATAGGCAACAATCTGCTTATTCACCCATGGATTGAGACATTGGTAAGGCTTAACCGCAGTTTCGTGGTTAACCGTTCGGCCACTGCTGCAGAACTGTTGGAATCATCAAAACAGCTGTCCAGATACATACGTTTTGTCATTGAACAGAAAAAGAGCCCCGTATGGCTGGCTCAGCGTGAGGGCCGTGCCAAGGATTCCGATGACCGCACCCAGAAAAGCGTGCTAAAA
>JAEEGG010011019.1_pt1 | contig 19834 bp, 13 predicted proteins | sample 9134161 | NCBI WGS metagenome assembly JAEEGG01 (sample SAMN16246543, study PRJNA631951) | gut metagenome | biome: gut microbiome; feature: rumen; material: CR-attached | host: Bos | place: Iran: Karaj | collected 2018-10 | reverse complement strand
CCTGAAGTATAAGAAGGCTATTATCACCGTCGTGCTGGCTATTATTGTCATCATTGTCGGTGCAGTTCTTTACAAGACTTATATTGCTGAGCCTAATGAGCAGAAGGCTTCTACAGCTATCGCCAAAGGTCAGGACTATTTCGCACAGGGTCTCTTCAAACAGGCTCTTGAGGGCGACAGCACAGGATTTAAAGGCTTCGCTAAGCTCGCCGACGAGTATAGCTCTACAGCTGCAGGTAATCTGGCAAACCTCTATGCAGGTCTCTGCAATGCCCAGTTGGGTAAGTGGGATGCTGCCGTGAAGTTCCTGGAGTCTTACGACGGTGCAGATGACGCTATGGTATCTCCTTCAGCAGAGGGAGCACTGGGTAATGCTTATGCACACCTCAACCAGCTTGACAAGGCTGTGACTCATTTGAAGAAGGCTGCAGAGATGGCTGACAACAACTCTCTCTCACCCACCTTCCTGATTCAGGCTGGTGAGATTCTTGAGAGCCAGGGTAAGAACGACGAGGCATTGAAGCTGTATCAGACCGTGAAGGAGAAGTACTTCAACTCTATGCAGTCTCAGACCATCGACGCTTACATTGAGCGTGTGTCTAACAAGTAATTTGTTTACGATCGACGATTATGGCTACAGCAATGCATAACCTGAGTGATTACGACTTCACGAAAGTGCCTGATGCCTCAAACATGATTTTTGGTGTGGTGGTGGCTGAGTGGAATCCGGAAATTACAGGGGCGCTCCTCGAAGGCTGTGTCAGCACGCTTGAGCGTCATGGTGCACTGCCTGAGAATATCCACGTAAAGACCGTTCCAGGCTCGTTTGAGCTGATCTATGGTGCTCACCAAATGACACTTAACGACGGCTATGACGCTGTGATTATCTTAGGTTCGGTGATTCGTGGTGAGACACCTCATTTCGATTACATCTGTCAAGGTGTGACTGAGGGTATCGCCCGCCTGAATGCCACAAGCAATATTCCTGTTATCTATGGACTGCTCACAACCAACGATCTGCAGCAGGCTAAGGATCGTGCAGGTGGCAGGTTAGGTAATAAAGGCGATGAGTGTGCTGTCGTAGCCATCAAGATGGCCAAGTTCTAACCATCTTATTATCAAAGATGAAATTCGTTTCTTGGAATGTGAACGGCCTCAGGGCCTGTGAAGGGAAGGGGTTTAGCGACATCTTCCGTCAATTGGATGCCGACTTCTTCTGTCTGCAGGAGACGAAAATGCAGGAAGGACAGCTCGACTTGCAGTTTGATGGCTATCGCTCGTATTGGAACTATGCCGACAAGAAGGGTTATTCAGGTACAGCTATCTTCACCAAGCATGAGCCACTAAGTGTTACCTATGGTATCGGTATTGATGTGCACGATCATGAGGGGCGCGTGGTGACGCTCGAGATGCAAGACTTCTTTTTGGTGTGCTGCTACACACCTAACTCGCAGGATGGGTTAAAGCGGCTCGACTATCGCATGACGTGGGAGGATGACTTCAGAGCCTATCTGCAGCGTCTTGATGCCAAGAAACCCGTCATCCTTTGTGGCGATCTCAATGTGGCACACGAAGAAATAGACATCAAGAATCCCAAGACGAACCGTCATAATGCAGGCTTTACTGATGAGGAACGGGCACAGTTCTCTAACCTGTTGAATGCAGGTTTTACAGATACCTTCCGCTACCTCTATCCTGAGGAAGTCAAATATTCGTGGTGGTCATACCGTTTCCAGGCTCGTCAGAAGAACGCCGGCTGGCGCATTGATTATTTCGTCATCTCCAATCGTCTCCGTCCCCAGCTCTCCGACGCCCTCATCCACACAGATATCTTAGGCTCCGACCACTGCCCCGTCAGTCTTATCTTACAATGAAAAATCCCCGCCAACCAGCGGGGATTCTTTATTTTTAAAGCAAAAATGCTTTAGAGTCCTAAAGCACTTTTGGCTTTGTTAGCGGCATCATCGATGCTCTTACTAGCCTTTTCCTTGGCAGCTTCCTTTACCTCATTAGCCTTCTCGTTAGCGGCAGCCTTGGCGTCCTCTACAGCTTGGTTGGCAGCATCTTTGGTAGCATTCTGTACGCTGTCACCCAGAGATGAGAGACTGTTGATGATACTCTCTGCAGGAGTCTCTGTGAGAGCGGCTACAGCAGAAGCTACAGCTGCGTTGTCACCAGCAAAAGCCTTGATCTTCTCGGCATTCTCCTTCAGGAAAGCCTGAACCTGAGACACAAGATTCTTGGCAGCCTCAGGATCGGTGGCAATCAGTTCCTTCACCTTTGCCTGAACAGCAGTAAGAACCTCCTGGAGCTTGTTGGCATCTTTAGCCTCCAGCTGTTCTGCCAGGGCGTTGATGGTAGCAGCCGTCTCGTCCTCAACGTTTAAAACTGCAACAGAGTCTGTTGCCTCTGCACTACCCTGTGTCTTGTTTCCGCAAGACGCAAAACCGATGGCAACTACAGCCATCACGACGAATAATACTTTCTTCATATTTAACTAAAATTTGGTTAGATAAACTTGATAAACCGCAACAAAAGTATAGTATTCTACTTAAAATAAGACGAGAATAGGCGTTTTTTTAATTTTTTTTGTACTTTTGCACCCATGACAACATTATCATTTAAGCCAAAACTCTTCTCCACGATGAAACGTTACGATCGTCAGCAGTTCATGACAGATCTGTTGGCTGGTATCATCGTCGGAATTGTGGCCCTGCCTTTGGCCATCGCTTTCGGTATCGCTTCTGGTGTGACACCAGAGAAAGGTATTATCACTGCTATTGTGGCTGGTCTTATCGTGTCTGTCTTCGGTGGATCAAAGGTACAGATAGGTGGCCCGACAGGTGCATTTATCATTATTATTTATGGTATCATCCAGCAGTATGGTTTCGAGGGACTGACGATTGCCACGTTGATGGCAGGTGTGTTCCTGATCATGTTTGGTATTTTGCATCTGGGTACTATCATCAAGTATATCCCTTATCCCATTGTAGTGGGTTTCACCTCGGGTATTGCCTTAACCATCTTCACAACACAGATCAAGGATCTTTTTGGCTTGACAATGGCTTCAGTCCCTTCCGACTTTATTGAGAAGTGGATTGCCTATTTCTCTGCTTTCCCAACGATTGACTGTTGGAGTGCAGGTGTAGGTGTGCTCAGTGTTGTGATTATTGCTCTTTGGCCCAGATTCACGAGACATACGGCTGCAGGCAAGTTGCCTGGCAGTCTGATAGCTATCATTGTGATGACTGTTGCTGTGCTTCTGCTGAAAAATCAGTGGGGAATCACTAGTGTTGAGACAATTGGCGATCGTTTTGCCATCTCCAATCAGCTGCCTGGTGCCCAAGTACCTGTTCTTACTTGGGATATCATCAAGGGTCTTGTGTCGCCAGCCATTACCATTGCCATTCTGGGTGCTATTGAGTCCCTGCTGTCCGCTACTGTGGCTGATGGTGTGATTGGTGATCGCCACGACTCTAATACAGAGCTGATAGCGCAAGGAATGGCGAATCTGGCAAGTCCTCTGTTTGGCGGTATTCCTGCCACAGGTGCCATCGCACGTACCATGACAAATATCAACAATGGTGGACGCACCCCAATTGCAGGTGTCATCCACGCAGCAGTCCTACTCTTGATATTCCTCTTCCTGATGCCGTTGGCTCAGTATATCCCAATGGCCTGTCTGGCTGGTGTACTGGTTATCGTGAGCTATAATATGAGTGGCTGGCGTTCGTTCCTGAGTATCATGAAGAATCCTAAGAGTGACGTCATCGTTCTCTGTGTTACTTTCCTACTGACGGTTATCTTCGACCTCACCATTGCCATTGAGGTCGGCCTGATCTGTGCCTGTCTGCTCTTCATGCGTCGTATGGCTGAGACCACCGATGTGCGTGTCATCAGTGATGAGATCAATCCTGATGAGGAGGAGAGCGATTTCCTGATGGGTAACCTTGAGCATCTCACCATTCCTGAGGGAGTAGAGGTCTATGAGATCAATGGTCCTTATTTCTTTGGTGCAGGTAATAAGTTTGAAGATCTTATGAGTACTTTAGGTCATCAACGTCCTAAGGTGCGTATCATTCGTATGCGTAAGGTACCGTTTGTTGATTCTACAGGCATTCACAACCTTACCAACCTGTGCCTCATGTCTCAGGGTGAGGGTATTCAGGTCGTTCTCTCCGGTGTCAACCCTCGTGTGCAGCAGGTACTCCACAAATCAGGCTTCGATACCCTGTTGGGCGAGGATAATATCTGCTCTCATATTACTTTAGCTTTAGAAAGAGCTAAGGAGTTGCTATAATCTCATAAGCAGTAGGTTCCTGATAGCGTGCGAAAAAATGATAATAAATGCTTATTTATTTGGCTTTTCACTCATTTTGCACTATCTTTGCCGACAATTTGAAGGTAATTACGTAACGAAGAATTATGATTAAGAAGATATTTTTCCTGTTGATGATGCTCGCTGTGGTGGTGAGTAGCTGTAACAATTATGAGACTTATGGTGATAAGAAAGAGAAGGAACTTAATGCCATATCTAAGTTTATCTCTGACCGTAAGATTACTGTTATTAGTGAGGAACAGTTCAATAATCAAGGTGAGACCACTGATGTGTCGAAGAACGAATATGTAAAATTCGGCAAGAACGGTGTGTATATGCAGATTGTGCGTAAAGGCTGTGGTTCGAAACTGGAAAGCGGCGATAAGGCTACATTGGTGGCTCGTTTCTCAGAGTTTAATATCTTTGCCGATTCTGTTCAGCTCCGGAACACTACTTCCAGATATGCATTTCTACCTGATATGATTTACATCTCACGTAGTTCGAGTGTCTATAATGCTCAGTTTAATAGCGGACTGATGCTTAGTACTTATGGAGGATCAGTGCCTGCGGGCTGGCTGGTGCCGATGCCGTATATCAACATTGGTCATCCGACAGCTGAGGATGAGGAATGTGCTAAGGTTCGTGTGATTGTACCGCATACGCAGGGACATGCATATGCCTCAAGTAATGTGGTACCGTATTTTTATGAGATAACTTACGAAAGAGAAATATAAGATATGACATTAATCAAGTCTATTTCTGGAATCCGTGGAACGATTGGTGGAACTACTGGTGACACGCTGAATCCACTTGATATTGTAAAATTTACAACGGCTTATGCTACCTTTATTGGTGGTAACAAGATTGTAGTAGGTCGAGACGGTCGTATCTCAGGCCTGATGGTACGTAATGTGGTAGTGGGAACGCTCATGGGTATGGGCTATGATGTGATAGATATCGGCTACGCTACGACACCTACGACGGAGCTGGCAGTGAAGATGGCTGGTGCCGATGGTGGTATCATCATCACTGCATCCCATAACCCTCGTCAGTGGAACGCGCTGAAGCTCTTAAACAGCGAAGGTGAGTTCCTGACAGCCGCTGACGGTGCAGAAGTGTTGCGTCTGGCTGAGGCTGAAGATTTCCACTATGCAGAAGTTGATAAGCTGGGACAGTTGACGGTTGACGATACTTTCAACCAGCGTCATATCGATGCCGTACTGGGACTGAAACTCGTGGATTGTGAGGCTATCAAAGCCCGTAAGTTCCGCGTGTGTGTAGATACTATCAATTCGGTCGGTGGCCTCATCCTGCCGGAGCTCTTCAAGCAGCTGGGGGTGGACTATGAGATCCTGAACGGCGCATGCACAGGTGATTTTGCTCATAATCCTGAGCCCTTGGAGAAAAACCTGCAGGGCATCATGGACAAGATGCGTCAGGGTGGTTTCGACCTGGGTATCGTGGTGGATCCTGATGTGGATCGCCTCGCCTTTATCTGTGAAGATGGCACCATGTTTGGTGAGGAATATACGCTGGTGTCTGTGGCAGACTATGTGCTCTCTCATACCGTTGGCAACACGGTGTCGAATTTGAGTTCTACGCGTGCCTTGCGCGACGTGACAGAGAAGCATGGTGGCAGCTATACCGCAGCAGCTGTGGGTGAGGTAAATGTTACTACGAAGATGAAAGAAGTGGGTGCCATTATCGGTGGCGAAGGCAATGGTGGTGTGATCTATCCTGAGAGCCATTACGGACGTGATGCCCTCGTTGGTATCGCCCTGTTCCTGTCGAGTCTGGCTCAGAAGGGCTGTACCGTCAGCGAACTCCGTAAGACATTCCCTGACTATCAGATAGCCAAGAACCGCATCGACCTGACACCAGAGACAGATGTGGATGCAATCCTGATGAAGGTAAAGGAGCTGTTTGCACAGAATAAGGATGCCAAGGTGAATGACATTGACGGTGTGAAGATCGATTTCCCTGACAAGTGGGTTCATCTGAGAAAATCAAATACAGAGCCGATCATCCGAGTCTATAGTGAGGCCCAGACAATGGCAGAGGCCGATGACCTAGGCAAGAAACTGATGCAAGTGGTATATGACATGCAATAAAAAAAGGGATTCAACAGAATCCCTTTTTTTTATGCCTGTAACAGGGTGGTGAAGGACTCTAGGGCTTTGTTGATGGTAGCAATAGCCTTTTCCATGGTGCCATTGATCCGACCGCCTGCAGCATTCAGATGGCCTCCACCATTGAAGAACTGTTCTGCTACCTGATTGGCTGGGAAGTCATCAACCGATCGGAGACTGACCCATATCAGATTGTCTTTCTCGGAATCTTCTCGCAAAGAGATGGAGAGTTTCAAACCTTTAATCTGTTGGGGGATGTTTACTAATCCCTCAGCATCGCCCTTGATGAAATTGAATCGTTTCTGTTCCTCGCGGGTGAGGGTGTAGTAGGCTGCGTGATACTTCGGCAGATAGACCAGCTTCTCATACATCACATAGCCCATCAGACGGATGCGATTCTCACTGTAGTTGTGATAGACATTGCGATAAATCTTATCCTTGTCGATCTGCTTTGTCAACAGCTCACTGATGATGGCAAAGATCTCAGGACGACTGGAGTTGTAGGTGAACCCACCTGTATCTGTCATCATGCCACAATAGATGGGAGCAGCAAACTGCTTACCTAATTTTGTAAAGCCTCCCAGTTGCCATACCAGTCTGAACACCAGTTCGCAGGTGCTGCTGGCTTCTGGCTCAGAGATGGTGAGTACGGTCGGTACATCTGGTGACAGGTGATGATCGATGAGCACTCGTGGAGCCAAAGTGCTGATGAGTGCTGTCTCCATCTCTTCCACACGGCTTGGCGTGTTGTAGTCGAGACAGAACACGAGGTCTGCAATCTTAAAAAGCATGTCGGCTTTCTCCCGATGCTTGTCATAACGCACAATCTTCTCAGAGTTGGGCATCCATTTTAGGAAATCGGGATACTGGTCGGGCACGATCACCACGGGATCCTTATCAATGGAACGCAGATATTCTGCCCATCCCAGACTAGCTCCGATAGCATCGCCATCAGGACTCTTGTGACAGGTGATGAGGATGGTCTCAGCAGTAGAAATCAGCTGGCTCAATTGGGCCAGCTGATCTTCATTCAACAGATTGATATCCATTTAAAACAGCTTGTTCGGATAAACACCTTCATCTACCAGCTGCTTGATTCGAGCTACAGTGGTATCGCGATCAGCAGCGTAGGTAACACCAAACCACTTCGATGTGGTATCGAGTACCTCAACGGTGGCTGTACCTTCGGTGATGAGCTTGTTGACCATCAGCGGGATGAAGAACTCTGCCTTCAGGTTCTCCATGTTCTTCGGGTCGCTGAGGAAGGTCTTGAACTCTGCCTCAGAATACTCGAAGTAATCGGGGGTGAAGCCCCACATGTTCATGGAGACAGGCGTGTTGTCGGCTACCTCTACCCACTGACCGTTCTCATCCTTATAACGGATGGGCTCCGAAGCTGCACCGGCATTCGAGCCATCGGCTGCACAACGAACAATCTCTGTGCGCTCTACAACAGTGGTGAGATGACCCTGGGCGTTCTTCGAGCAGATGCCACGTGCCACAGTACCATTCTCAGAGAGGGTGTTACCCACGCGGAAACCTACCATGGCATACTGGTTCTTGGCTCCTTCGGGAAGGTTGGCCAGAAATTTACCAATCACCATAAAAGCGTCACGATTGTAGAAGTCATCGCAGTTGATGACACAGAACGGCTCCTTGATGACGTCCTTACCCATAAGTACGGCGTGGTTGGTGCCCCAGGGCTTCTGACGACCCTCAGGAACGGTAAAGCCCTCAGGTAATGCGTCGAGTGCCTGGAAGCAGAGCTCGCACTTCACCTTTCCCTCATACTTTGAGAGAATCTGTGTGCGGAACTGCTCCTCGAAATCCTTACGGATGACCCATACAATCTTGCCGAATCCGGCTTGGATGGCATCGTAGATACTGTAATCCATGATGGTCTCGCCGTTAGGTCCCAAACCATCAAGTTGTTTCAAACCGCCATAGCGGCTACCCATACCTGCTGCGAGCAGAAAAAGCGTTGGTTTCATATTGCTTTATCAATTAGTTTGTTATTATTGCCTGCAAAGTTACATAAAAATATTTAGACAGAAGAACAAATGAAGTTTTTTTTAGACAGAGTAACAAAATAACAATAAGAAAGAGTTAGTCTGTTACTATGTCTTTAAACACAGTTACTGTGTCTTAATAAAATCAGAACGGATAACCGACGGCAAAGTGGAGGGTGTGGAGATCGCGGAAGCGCTCTACATTGAAGAAATACCTTGAGATGCCGTTGTTACAGGGCAGGTGGACGGCAATACCCCAGTCGAGGCGCACCACCAGGAACCCCAGGTCGTAACGTAGGCCGATACCAGATCCCAGCGCTATGTCGTTGAGGAAACGGGAACCCTTGAGAAACATATCATCGTACCAATCCTTGAATTCAGGGGCTAAGCTGTCATAGTCATCTGGTTTCTTCAGACGCCATACGTTACCTGCATCGAGGAACACGGCACCCTTCATGTTACCAAAGAGGGGCATGCGGTATTCCAGGTTGGCCACGAGCTTCAAATCACCATTGCGCATCAGGTAGAACAACTGTTTCCACTGCTTACCAGTAGCGCCTCGGTCAGAGAAAGCACCAGGACCGATGTCACGCACAGCAAAGGCACGGATAGTGTTGGCTCCACCAACATAGAACTCCTCACTGTAGGGGGCTTCCTCGCTGTTTCCATAAGACCAGACGACACCCGCGTTGACATGGGCGACGAGTTTGGATTCCTCGCCTACAGACCAGGTCTTCGTGAAGTCGGTCTCCAACTTGAGGAACTGGGCATAAGGGTTGTCGAAGAGGCGTTTGTCTCTGCCATTCCAGTCCTTGCCAAAGATCACACCTGCCAGCGACAGGAGGTTGGCTGACTCCTCAACAGTGGTCTCCCAACGGATGGGATGGCGCTGCGTAGAAGGACTGTTGTAGGTATAGGTATAGCGCATCTTAGGGATGAAGTAGTCACCCATCGTCCTATTGAGGTAGGGGTTCTCTATCACCAGTGAGTCGTACTTTGCCGTGACAGTGTTCTTGAACTGATATTTGATGGTCAGGGGTGAGAACTCATGACGGCTGGTCTCTGTCTTTTGCCAGTTGTAGGTCCATTCGCCAGAGACGATGGACATCCTATAATAATCCGGTCGGCTGATGATATCAGCAGAGATTTTCGCCAGGGTGGTTGGGGTGGCATAGTAGCGTCTGCGACGGATCGGGCGCCCGTTCTTATCACGCCTGATGCGGTAGGGATCATAGAAGGGTATGAGCAGGCGGGGGAACTCCAGGGAGATATCTGCACCAATCTGGTAGTTGCTCTCACGCGACTTGTCGCTTATGGAGAAGTCATAAGAGCCATGCAGGTTGATATCGAGCTTCTCGGCAGCGCGGAAGGTGTTACGCTTAGTGAGACCCACCTTCAGAAGAGGGCCATACCGTCCATTGGTGCGTCCGATGGCATTACACTCGACATAGAAGTCATAGGGCTTGTCGAAGGTACAGTTCAGACGGAGGTCCAGCGTGTCTGTATCAGGACGAGGCGTAAAGCGGAAGTCCGCACTGCTGAAGACACCGTTGGAGTTGATGAGTGAAGCCGACTCCTGAAGTTTCTCGTAGCTGTAAGCCTGACGGGGACGAAGGCGCATATCCTTCAGGACCACACTGGGACGGATGGGGGATTTCTTACCACTGTAATGAATGGTCAGGTGGCGGCGCTTGATAGAGTCGGTGAGCTTGTCGGCAAACGATCTGCGGAACACCACGTCGATATTGCCGATATACCATTTTTTCAGGGCTTCAGGGGGCAGACCTTCTGCCAGCTGAAGTCGGAGGTTAGCCTTATCATCTACCGCAAAGGTATCGGCAAGATAAGAAGCATAGTTGGTGTTGTAATAATAGTAACCGTTGTTGCGGAAGAGCAGGCTCACACGGTTACGCTCTGACTCCAGGGCACCAAGACTGAAGGGATCGCTGGCATGGATGGTCTGTTCATCACTGGTGGAGTCGATGAGTGCCTGCATCTCGGTTGTGAAGTTCTTATACTGCAGTGAGTCGACGGTATAGAGCGAATCGAGGGTAACGGTATAGCCGATCTTGCACTTCTTTGGATTCTTCTGGGGGAAGAGCTCATAGGTGACGTTGCCACGAAAGTAACCATTGTTCTGTAAGACAGAGCGAGCTACTGAGGCGCGCAGGGTGGGGTTCACCTTACTCATCAGCACAGGCGCCTTACCGAAGCTCTTCGTCATCCACTTGGCAAACTTCGAGTCCTTGCCAGCATATTTGTTATACACCCAGAGATGCCATGACCAGGGTACCGTGTGATAGCTGCTGCCAAAAAGGGAGCCATTGGGTTGTGTGGCGAGGGCTGCCTCTACTTCCTCCTTGGTTGTCTCGAAATGTTCCTGGTGAGGGCCTTCCTTGGGGGCGTCAGTCCAGGTAATCTTCTTCAGGCCCGTGAAGAGCTGGTCGTCTTCGGGGAGGCCCTTCGTCATCGAGCAGGCGGTGAGGAGTGCCAAGGCGAAAAATGGTATGGTATGTCGTAGAATCTTCATTGGGGCGATTTGGTTATTGAATCATTCTTTATAGAGTCTGTCCTTAGGGTGCCTGGCGACCGCATCATCATGCGCTGAGGCTCTTTCTTCCAGGGTTTGAAGATATCCCAGAAGTTATTAAGCTTACGGCGCCAGATGAAACCGGCACCAAACTCATTCGTATAGCCATCGAGCCAGTCGTAAGAGTTCTGCTTATAGAAAAGCTTGATATATTGGGTGGCATCCTGGTTTAGACGATATTCCATTGAAACATTGTCGAAGAACGACTGTTTATAGCCATAGACATCCGAGCTGCCGGAAGACACCTTGCCGCCTATCTGCACCTTCAGACGGTTGTCGAGGAAGCGCTTGGCAAACTTAAACGAATAGTCTGTGTGCATTGAGCCTGTGGCATCGGTGGTGTTGTCGATGCCTACGCTGAGATCGAGTGTCTTCAGGGCAGAGCCTGCGATATGGTTGATCTCACTCTGCAGGAAAGAGCTGAGGGCAGAGTTCATGGAGAAGTTGTTGGCATTACCATCAGAAAGGTACATGCCTGTGGTGAGCATACCCACCGCCAGTTTACTGCGTTGCTCGTCAGTCATCGTGGCCAACTCGCCATTGACGGAATTGTCTTCAGGGGCTTCGATGATGAAGGACAGGCCCATATCCTTCAAGGTTCTCGTTATAGCTACTCCACAATTGAAGAGCACGCTTCTGCCCTGACCGTTATCATTGCTGACAGAGGCTTTAATCTCTTCCGTAGCCGTGATGTTCAGCTTCGGGTTATAGGGATCGCCAGTGAACTCCACATAGCTGCCCTCCTTCACCGTGAAGGTCTTCAGTGGGATGACCTTCAACGCATATTTCATCTCGCCACTGGTCAGGGTATAGCGTCCTTTCAGATCGATGCCTTCCGAATTGTATTTCATACGAAGGTCTCCACCGCCGATCAGATCGACATAGTTTGACTGATCCGTGTTCAGGTAACAGACGATTCGGGCACCCTGGGAGATGTTGACTGCCAGGTCAGCCTCTAGTCCCTGAGGGGTAGGTCTGACAACGACGGTCTGTGTGGAATCGCTGAAATCCGTGAACTTCACCAGCTCGTTCAGACGGTTATCAGCTGACAGCGGTGAATCAAGCAGCATATAGGTCATATCCGTAGAGCCCAACAAGTCCACCCTGCCTCGCATGCGCATCTGTTCCAGCGGTCCCTGTAAGCGTGCAAAGAGATTCACGTAGGCCTTTCCCCATGCAATAGCGTCGCGTTCCTGTTTCGAGTTAATCAACAGAAGGTTCTGGGCACGCATACGAAGATCAATATTGATATGCTCTGTATTAGAGAAGTTAATATCACCCATCATGTTCAGGGGCTCATCGTTATAGGCATAGAGTCCGAAATTCTCGAGCAACAGGTGTGAGCCCACGATACGTATGGGGTCATTATCGAAGCGCATGCGTATGCTATAAGGAATGCTGATCAAATAGGCCGAATCAACATATACCTCGCCATTGACATCTGGATGCACCAGACTACCATGGATGTCGAGCGTACCATCACCATAGCCTTCGAGACCTACGATCTGATCAGGGATGAAACCATTGATGATAGAGAGTGGGGTACGCGTCATGGTGAGGGTGGCATCGAGCAGTCCTTCGCCTTCATCACGATAATTTCCACGCAGGAAACCAAACTCCACGTCATCACGCATCAGGCGCGCTTCTACGGCATGAGCGTTATCCTCTTTCATCATATATACAAGCTCTGTGCTGATATTACCCAGGTGTGAGCCTTCATATGTGAGCTGCTGAACCGCCATGTCTGAGGCTACTGAGAAGCGTCCTTCCTGATCCTGCAGAATATGGTAGTCGCCATTGAGCGAGCCTGTTAAGCGGGGGAGGTAAGGAATCACCGAGGTGATCTTCTTCAAGTCGAGGCGGTTGACAGACACGGTGAGATCTTGTCGCATCGTGGCATCCTGATTCTCCGTGTAGATTTTTACACCCGCTCCCTCATCGTTGATCAGGTTGATATCTGCCTGGATGCTCTTATTACGTGCCAGGAAGATGTAGTTATCCTCGTTGAGGTTGAACTCCTCATAGCCGATGGTGGGGCGTTTGGGCAACATAGTGAGGCGCAGACCCTCAGCCTCCATCTCTGCAGTAGCACCAATGCGGAGCCCCAACTTATTATCCTTGTCGTAGAAGCGAACACCTGTGATAGCCCCATGTTCGTGGAAATGTCCATCGATGAGACAGTTGAATATAAACTGCGGGTTCTTACGGTTGTTACGCACCTGTGCCTGATAGGTGAGGCGTTCGTCTTTCTGTTTGAGGCTCAGACGGATGGTGTCAATGCGGGTACTGTCATAGTTCAGCGAGTAGATATGGCTTTGTCCGTTGATACCTGTTTCTGGTGAAGTGGTTAGGTCGAGATTCATCTCCTTGAAGTCGATGCCGATGGCTCTGAGGAAATGTGCCACCGGATTCTCGCGTTTACTTTCCAGATGCAGTTTGACCACAGGAAGCAGACCTTTGATGATGGGTTGGTTGATGATCCTGTTATTGTATTGGGCCATGACGGAGTCGGATAACACGTTTGCCTGTTTTAGCACCTGTTCATAGCTTCCTTTGGCATCGAACTTCAGGATGAAGTCACCACTCTGTGCCCTCACAACGGTGGTATCGGTAAATAACTTCAGCAGGATGCCCACATCGCCCGGATTGTAGGTCTTCTTGCCATCCTTGACATACAACCCGTTAAGGCGACCACTGACATAGTGCGTCTGTTTCATGTCTGAGTTGATGTTCAGGCTGCCGTTTGTGCCTATTGTCAACTCCTTGTCCAACAGACGCATCTGGTAGAGGTTAGCCTTTTTGAGATCTGCATTGACCGTGCCCTCAATCTTCTTGGTGCTAAGTAACATGTCCACTCCCACATTACCGTCGAAGATCTCGTTATGACCTGTCAGACTTGCTTGTGCGTGTCCATCAGACAACAAAGCTGTGGCTGTCAGGTTGTCGAGGTTCATATAACCGTATTTCAGCAAGTGCACATTGGCATCAGCCTCCAGACGACTCTGTTTCAAGAAGAAGTCAATGCCATATCCTTTGGCCTTGATATCGGCAGAGAGGGTATAGATTGAGTCTTTTGGTAGAAAGTGATGGATGTTCAGCTGGTTAATGCTGACTTCGGCATTGTAGGTCATCAATTCAGGTGTGAGTGCGCCCTTGGCGTTGAGGGGGATGAGTGTGCTGCCTTTCAGTTGCATGTTACCCTTGCCTTCGCGCAGTGTCATGTCAGTTGTGTAGCGTGTACCATTGGCTTTCACCCTCCCGTCAATCTCCATCCCATTGGGGATATGATAGGTGCCGCTCATCTTGGGATCCATCAGTGCAATCAGGAAGTTCAGTTCCTGCGTCTTACCTGTCACCTCAATGTCAGCCTTCATGCGGCTGAGGTCTGTGACGTTTTCTGCTTTTCCTTTTAGCGATGCATGGACAGCTGTGGCCAGGTCAATATCGATGCCTGTCACATCCAACTGCTTCATGTTACCATTGATGGAGCCTCGTATGTTGAGCGGATGATTGGGGAAATGCTCCATGAACTTCTGGGGCAGTTGTCCCACGTATCTCTCGATGTCCTGCTTGCCTAATTGTGCAAAGAGGCGCACCTTCATCTGTCCTGGGTCCTGATTATCGAAGGCAGAGAAGTCTAAGTCGGCTTCTGCCATGATGTTGGAGTCAGCAGTCTTCAGGGTGGTCAGGGGCAGTCGGATGTGGTTATAGGCCGAGTCGAGAGTAATGCCACCTGTAAACTCATTCACCTCAATGCCGCTCTTCTCCCTAAAGAATGTTTTCCGTACGAATATAGAGGTGCTGTCTGGGGTGCATATGATGTTGTCGATGCCAAGATTGATGTGGTTAAGTGTGATATGATTGTAATCAAAACCGTCAGTCTCAGGCTCAAACCTATTGTCGTATGCCAGGGTACCGTTGTTCCAGTCAAGACTTCCTACCTTGTAGATATTTTTGCCTATGTCGATATTAGCTTGTCGGGCTACAAACCTGCCGAAGTGGCCGTTGACGTTCAGTGTGTCGCCTGGAAGATGGAGCTTGACATCTGTGTTGCTGATGGTGAGACTATCTGCATTGATGCGCCACTTCAGGGTCGAAGGGGTGGTGTCGGTTGCTGCCGTATCGCTGAGGGCGATATCTAAACGTGCCTCCAGCAATCTTGCACCGTTCACTTCTACCGTCTCTTTGTCGAGGTCTATACCCCTTGACGAGAGCCATAGCTCCTGTAGATATCCTTTAATACGCAGGTCACTGATAAAACCATTGGTGTTGATACGGGCCTGATGGAGTGAAAGTTCATCGATAACAACTTTACTGCGGAATAAAGGCAAGAGCCTGACATCTGCGATGAGTCGGTGTACATCTGCAATCGTGTCACGTACTTGTGGCAGAGAGTCGTTTTGTTTGATGGCTTTAAAATCGTCAAGTTGTAAGTCAAGTGGAAAGGCCAGACTGACGTGACCAATAGTGATCTCCATACCAGTTTTCTCTGAGGCAATGGCTGCTACTTTCTTTACTGCCCAGTTTTGTACTGGGGGCAGATAGATCAGTACGGCAAGCAATAAACAAAGTAGTAGGGGTGAGAGCACTGTAATCCCAATCCACTTGACGATTCTTTTCATAAGCTTATGGGGTTGTAGTTTCTAAGATATACATGTCGGCGCAGAAATGTGCATCATCTTCATAGTCAATCCAGCCCGTTATCATACTCTTGGTTGATGCATCACAAAGGGCTGCCTGTTGAATCTGAGTTATCAGTTGCTCGTCTCGCGAAGCCAGAATATAAAAGGAAGTCTCACCGTGGAGTTGATGCCGAATAGCAATCTCACCCGTGACAATGTTTGGCAGGGTATATACAAACAGTGACGGACTGGGGTAATAATCCTCTGGTTGTATGGAGGTCTGGTAGCGTTGGTCGGTAGCAATTGAAGAGGAGTGATTGAAAAGTATCACAGCCCTTTGTTCGCTTTCTGAGGACTGTGTGTCTGCTTCACTGGCTATTAACAGCTCAGAGGCCAAGAAACCGAGTTTGCTCAGTCCGTCCATCTTATAGAATTTAGGATAGTCCTTTACATAGGTGTGATAGAGTGCAGTAAGCAGTGCTTTGCCTGTAGCCGTAGAGGGCTGAGGCTTACCGTCAATCGTCAGTCCGTCAGGGGTTATGACTACCCGATGCGTCTGTCGTGTTTGATGAACTTCAGCTTGACGCTTTTGGATCTGTGGTTCGGCAGAAACCACCAGGGCTGCATTACTACCTCCAAAACCCGAAATCAGTTTGATGAAGGTCTGCTTGTTAGTACTTCTTGGTTCTGCAGATACCTGAATGGGAACCGAAACACCCAACTCCTGAAAACCGCGTGTGCCAAGAATGGTATGATCGTCGAGCGCATGTATTGTCAGGATTGTCTCCAATACGCCTGCAGCTCCCAACGTATGTCCGAAGTAGCCCTTGTAGCTGTTGACTGGAATATCATCAAGCGCAGTCCTGTGAAGGGCTATAGCCTCCATCTGATCCATAAACATAGTGGCTGTGCCGTGGGCATTCACCAGAGCCAGCTCTTCCTTGTTTACCTGTTGGAGTAGGGGCGTTAATACACGATAGGCTCCCTCACCTTTGTTGGATGGGGTGCTGATATGATGGGCATCATTGCGAATAGTACCTTGCAGAAGTGCCCAACCTTCTTGATGTTCAGCCTCCTCACCAGCAAGAATCATTGTTGCTGCTGCCTCTCCCAGATTCATTCCCAACCGCTCGATGTCGTAAGGACGACAAGGCTGGGAATCCATCGACTTAAACGACTGGAAACCTGAGATGACAAAACGGGAGAGTACATCTGCACCGCAGACAATGGCATAGTCGTAAATCTTCTGTGATAGGAGACGCTCTGCCAGAATGAGAGCGGAAAGTCCAGACACACAGGCATTACATACTATAATCGGCTCGGTAGTCATACCTAGATGTTTGGCAATGCGCTGAGCACTTTCGCCTGGGTGCAGCATTTCTATTGGGGTATCAGGATACTCTAATAACTCCACATTGGCTTTGGTGGTACTTAAGATAAATACCACACGGGATGAAGTGATGTCAAGATGGGTATTTTCGAGTGCCTGCGTTATTGAATGAATGACTAAAGCCTCAAAACGGGTGGTACCAGCCTTGTACATCGTTTGATTCTGTGATGTGCTGAACAAAGCCGCTGTAAATGGATCTGGTATATCCCATAGATTTGAAAAATGCTTCAGCGCAGAATGTCCTGCCTTTACGGCCTGATAATTCTGTGCGCTGGTCATACCCAAAGGTGAGGTTATATTATCGGCAATCCTGTATACCATTCCAATTAATAATTGTGTGCAAAATTACATCATTTCTGATGAAAGGCAAAGCTTTTTTGAAAAAAAATAGCGAAAGCCTGCCATAACGGCTCATCGGGGAGGGGAGCCTCTACGGTAATCCGCTCTTTTGATACAGGATGAATGAACTCTACTTTGCGTGATAGCAACGATATGCTACCATCGGGATTGCTGCGGGGTGCTCCGTATTTCAGGTCGCCTTTGATGGGACAACCCATCGCTGCCAACTGACAGCGTATCTGGTGATGGCGTCCAGTCATCAACTGCACTTCCAGCAGACTGTAATTGTCAGAATGACCGATGACACGGTATTTCAATATCGCTTTCTTGGCGTTCGGCTTTTCCGACGTATAAGCATACGATTTGTTCTGCTTCTCATTGCGCACCAGCCAATGGGTCAGTGTACCTTCTGGCTCGTTGGGCGTGTTTTTCACGATTGCCCAATAGGTCTTATGCACTTCCCCCTCAGCAAACATCTTGTTCAGACGGGTGAGTGCTTTTGAGGTACGGGCGAAGACCACCAGTCCTGATACTGGACGGTCTAAGCGATGCACCACGCCCAAGAATACAGCTCCGGGTTTCTGGTACTTCTCTTTGATATAGTCTTTTACGATATCAGAAAGGGGGCGATCGCCAGTCTTGTCGCCCTGAACGATCTCCCCACTTTGTTTGTTAACTATGATAATATGGTTATCCTCGTAGATTACCTCCATAATTATCAACTGTCCATTGATTACATGTTCATACCACCATCAACCTGGATTACCTGACCGCTTACATAGCTTGAGAGGTCAGAAGCCAGGAATGTAGCCACATTGGCGATATCTTCTACCTGACCGCCACGGCGCAGAGGAATCTTATTGATCCACTCCTTGCGGATGTCGTCAGGAAGTGCCTGGGTCATAGCTGTATCGATGAAACCAGGGGCTATGGCATTGGCACGAATACCCTTTGGACCCATTTCCTGTCCGATACTCTTAGCAAGTGCAATCAGACCAGCCTTTGAAGCAGCATAGTTTGCCTGACCGGCGTTACCATGAACACCTACGACGGAGGCCATATTGATGATTGAACCACCACGCTGACGCATCATCACAGGTACACAGGCGTGTATAAAGTTAAAGGCCGACTTCAGGTTGACTGCAATCACAGCGTCCCATTGCTGCTCAGTCATGCGCAGCATCAGACCGTCCTTGGTGATGCCGGCATTGTTGACTAGAATGTCGATAGAACCAAACTCCTCCTTGACAGCCTTCACCACTTCCTCTGTCTGAGCGAAGTCAGCAGCATTAGAGGCATAGCTCTTAGCCTTTACGCCTAAGGCTGCAATTTCCTTTTCTGTCTCTTCGTTTACGGCGAGGTCGGTGAATGCGATGTTTGCGCCTTCAGCGGCGAACTTCAGTGCGATAGCTTTTCCGATACCGCGTGCAGCACCTGTAATCAGTGCTGTCTTACCTTCTAATAATCCCATAATTAATGTTAAATATTTAATTCTAAATGTTTAATCCTTTAATTCCTTCTGAATTTCCCCAATGCACCATATACCACCTTGGCCACCTGAGGTTTTGTGTCTTCTTCCTTCATGCCATGTGCGATGCGTCCGTAAATATAAGGTACCTCTAGGCCCTTGATACAATAGTGGGTGATGTCGGCCACGAGATCCACATTGTCAATGTCAAACTCGCCCTCCTCCTTTCCTTCCGTATAAACTTTCCTGAAGAGTTCAATCTCTGCATCATCGAAATGTTTACGCACCTTTTCCACCATCCAGATATTACGGAAGAACTCTGCACGCAGGTTACCGTTTCTCACTACGGTCTCACGAATCATGCTCAGGTGGGTGTAGATTAACTCGATAATCTTGTCCTGCGGACGGATTTTGCGAGCTGCCACCTCGTCGAGCTTGTCGCTTAATCGCTCCAACTCGCCTTCGATGACTGCATAATAAATCTCTTCTTTTGATTTAAAATAGGTATAGAGTGTGCGTCGCCCTTTACCCGATTGCATGGCAATGTCGTTCATAGTTGTATTCTCCAGTCCGTTCTTGGCAAACAGCTGGCGAGCAACATCGACTAGTTTTTGTCTTGTTTTGGATATTGACATACTTTTGACTCCTCCTATGGTTTATTTATTGCACATAGCAATTACAGTGTGCAAAAATAGTTTTTTTCTTTGAATTGCGCAAGAAAAAAGAGGTAAAAAGTTGTAAAAACGGCTATTTTTCAAAAAAACAGCATAAATATTTGCGTATTTCAGAAATTATTCGTACCTTTGCACTCGCTTAAGAAAAAATAACATCGCGGAGTGGAGCAGTTGGTAGCTCGCCAGGCTCATAACCTGGAGGTCGCACGTTCGAATCCTGCCTCCGCAACTAATTCAAATGATAAAGTCCCTGCAGACGGGACTTTTTTTGGTTCAGTCCGAAAAAACAGAATTA